>Ga0265320_10000049_pt1 | contig 116386 bp, 61 predicted proteins | sample 4827metaG_FD_202087 | JGI IMG/M metagenome (GOLD analysis project Ga0265320, IMG submission 202087) | Rhizosphere microbial communities from Carex aquatilis grown in University of Washington, Seatle, WA, United States - 4-8-27 metaG | ecosystem: Host-associated > Plants > Roots > Rhizosphere >...
GCCTGCTCGCGGACATTCTGGAATCCGTCATTAAGAATCTCAGCGAGGTCACGCATCCGTTCTTCCAGGCCCGCCCGGTCAAAAAGCGCGGCATTCTCGTGGTCTCGACGGACAAGGGTTTGTGCGGCGCGCTCAACGGCAACCTCTTCCGCTTCATCACCGAAATCAAGGCCGACGAAGCCAGCTTTGTCTGCGTGGGCCGCAAGGGCACCCAGTTCATCGCCCGCACCGGTCGCGACTTGCTGGCCGATTTCACTGTTTCTGACCGCGTCGGTTACAACGAAGTCCGCCCCGTGGTCGAATTTCTCACCCAAGCCTACATTGACGGGAAGATCGACACCATCGAGGTGCTCTATCCGCATTACGTCAACACGCTGCGCCAGGACCCGCACCTCGCGCCCCTCGTGCCGTTCACCTCCCTCCACGAAGAGCTGGCCAAGTTGCGCCTCTCCCTCGGCGCCCAGGCCGCGGACGAAATCAAGGACGACCGCGAATTGAATTTCGAGCCGAACGCGCAGACCATCGCCGACCTCCTGCCGCCGCTCTTCCTCAAGGAGCAAATCTACCAGATGATTCTCTCGGCCAAGGCCAGCGAGCACTCCGCCCGCATGGTCGCGATGAAGAACGCCACGGACAACGCCAAGACCCTCGTCGGCGATTTGACCCTGGAGTACAACAAAGCCCGCCAGGCCGCCATCACCCAGGAAATCCTCGAAATCGCCGCCGCCGCCGCGGCAGGCTAAGGCCAAACTTTTTTTGACAGAATTAACAGAATTTTTTGAATTAAAATCAAATCCGCCCTCCCCCCTTTTTCGCAGAAATTCTGTCTAATTCTGTTAATTCTGTCCAAAAACTCTTCCTCTTAAAATTTTAAATTCTAACTTTCCATGAATACCGGAACCATTACCCAAGTCATCGGCCCCGTCGTTGATATTCAGTTCAAGGAATCCTCGATTCCCGAGATTTACAACGCCATCGAAGTGCCGCGCCCCGCCGGCCAGCCCCGCCTCATCCTCGAGGTCCAGCAGCACCGCGGCGAAGGCCTCGTGCGCGCGGTCGCCATGACTTCCACCGACGGCCTCGTCCGGGGCCAGGAAGTCACCGACACCGGCGCCCCTATTTCCGTCCCCGTGGGCGAAGGCGTGCTCGGCCGCATCTTCAACGTCATCGGCGACCCGGTGGACGGCCTCGGCCCGGTCAAGTTCGACAAGAAATATCCCATTCACCGCGCGCCCCCGTCCCTCGTGGACCAGGACACCGACGCCACCATTCTCGAAACCGGCATCAAGGTGATCGACCTCATCTGCCCGTTCTTGAAGGGCGGCAAAGTCGGCGCGTTCGGCGGTGCCGGCGTCGGCAAGACCGTCGTCATCATGGAACTGATTTACAACATCGCCATGAAACACGGCGGTTACTCTGTGTTCGCGGGCGTCGGTGAGCGTTCGCGCGAGGGCAACGATCTTTACCACGAAATGAGTGAAGGCGGCGTCATCAACCTCAAGGACATCTCTAAGTCCAAGGTCGCCCTCGTCTACGGCCAGATGAACGAGCCCCCGGGCGCCCGTATGCGCGTCGCCCTCGCCGGTCTCGCCATGACCGAGTATTTCCGCGACGAAAAGAACCAGGACGTGCTTCTGTTCGTGGATAACATCTTCCGTTTCTCGCAAGCCGGCTCGGAAGTGTCCGCGCTGCTCGGCCGCTCGCCCTCCGCGGTGGGTTACCAGCCCACCCTCGCGCAGGAAATGGGCATTCTCCAGGAACGCATCACCTCGACGAAGAAAGGCTCCATCACCTCGTTCCAGGCCGTGTACGTGCCCGCCGACGACTTGACCGACCCGGCACCCGCCAACACCTTCGCCCACCTTGACTCCACCATCGTGCTCGAGCGCCGCATCGCGGAACTCGGCATTTATCCGGCGGTGGATCCCCTCGCCTCGACCTCGAAGGCGCTCGCCCCCGAATTCGTCGGCGAAGCCCACTTCAAGGTCGCCCGCGGCGTCCAGCAAACCCTCCAGCGCTACAAGGACCTGCAGGACATCATCGCCATTCTCGGCATCGACGAACTCTCGGTGGAAGACAAGCAGGCCGTGGGCCGCGCCCGCCGCATCCAGAAGTTCCTCTCGCAGCCGTTCCACGTCGCCGAAGTCTTCACCGGCTTCCCCGGCAAGCTCGTCCCCGTGGCCGACACCATCAAGGGCTTTAAGATGATCCTCGACGGCGAACTCGACCACCTGAACGAAAACGACTTCTACATGAAGGGCTCCATCGACGAAGTCCTCGCCACGACCAAGAAGTAAAAAGTCAGAATGCAGAAGGCAGAAGTCGCACCCGGCCCACTAGGAAATCTCCGCGACCTCTGACTTCTAAATTCTACCTTCTCCCTTCTACCTTCTTTCCCCATGCCTCTCACCCTCGAAATCATCACTCCCGAACGCCGCGTTTACAAAGGCACGGCCGATGCGGTGGTTTTGACCACCAGCGAAGGTGAGATCGGCGTGCTGCCGGGCCATATTCCGCTCGTCACCCAGGTGCGCGCCGGCGACCTTCGCCTCACCAATCCCGGGCCGAACACCGCCCTGCCCGCCACCCATCCCGATGCCGGCAAACCCGGCCCCACGCACTTGGCCGTGGATATCGGCTTTGCCCGTGTGCTCGGTGACACCGTCTCCGTTTTGACCGAAGCCGCCATCGACGTGCGTGTGATTGACGAAGCCGCCGCCGCCGAGGCCCAGGCCCGCGCGGAAAAGGCCCTCGCCGCCGCCCGCGAATCCAAGCTCGATCCCGCGGAAATCGAACGCCTCGAGTCCATCGCCCGCTTCGCCATTGTCCAGCAGTTGATCAAGAAGCGCCACTAGTTCTTCCGCCGCGCGAGAATTTTTTCGGCAAAGGCTTGGCAACCTTTTCCGATTTTTGTAGTCGTTAGTCTTTCCGGCTGCACGCGTGGTCCGCCCGCGGCGCCGCGGTGAAATTATTCATGCGCGCCTTTTTGCGTTTTCTCCTCCGCCTGCCGGGGCCCACGCGGGTGCTCGTCGCGACCTGCCTCTACGGCGTGGCGGCGGGCGTCATCGCGGTGGCCTTCAATCTCTCCATTCAGCTTTTTTTCGCCCAAACCTACGGCCGCCTGTTTCACCTGTCCGCCCCGTACTTTCTGGCTGGCAGCCTGGTGCTGATTCTTTCCACGACCCTCACGGTCGGCTGGCTGCTCACCCGCTTCGCGCCGGAAGCGGCCGGCAGCGGCATCCCGCAGCTCAAAGTCTCCTTTTGGCGGGACTTCGGCTACGTCCCGGTCCGCGTGCTGTGGGTGAAATTTATCGCCGGTGTGCTGAGCGTCGGCGGCGGTAGCAGCCTGGGGCGCGAGGGGCCGAGCGTCCAATTGGCCGGCACCCTCGCCTCCACGCTTTCCGGTTTTTTTGGCGAACCCAAACACAAGCGCCGCCTCGCGTGCGCCGCCGGTGCCGCAGCCGGGCTGGCCGCCGCTTTCAACACTCCCCTGGCCGCCGTCACGTTTGTGCTGGAGGAAATCATCGGCGATTTGAACAGCCGCCTGCTCGGCAGCGTGTTGTTGGCGTCCGTGATTGGCGCGCTCGTGGTCCACGGGCTCATCGGCAGCCAGCCTGCCTTTCAAGTCGCGCTTACCGACGCCCCGGCCGGCCGCATCCTCACCATCGCGCCGGTAGTGGCCGCGATGGTGGCGTTGCTCGGTGTGCTTTTTCAAAAAGCCCTGCTGGTGCTGCGCGCCTGGTGCAAAAAATCCTGGACCTTGCCCCGTTGGGTGCAGCCCGCCGCCGGCGCACTCCTGACGTGGGCCATCGGCGGCGCCATTTTTCTCAAGACTGGCCTGACCGGCGTCTTCGGCATCGGCTACTCCGACCTTTCCGCCGCCCTGGATAATCAAATCACCAGTTCCGAGGCCGCCGCGCTGTTTACGGGAAAATTCATCGCCACTACGGCCTGTTATGGCACCGGTGGCTGTGGCGGTGTGTTTGCACCCACCCTCTTTCTCGGCGCGATGTGCGGCATCATGCTCTCCGCCGTGGTCCATTTTGTGGACCCCACCATGACGGCCACCGACCAAACCGCGCTCGCGCTCGTCGGCATGAGCGCGTTTCTCGGCTCCGTCGTGCGCGCACCCGTGACCGGCATCCTCATCGTCTTTGAGATGACGCATGATTTCGCACTTGTGCCCGCCTTGATGCTCGCCGCCCTCGTGAGCCAGGCCATCAGCCGCGCCCTGCAACCCGAAAGCCTTTACGACGCCTTGCTTTCGCAAGATGGGATCCACCTCGAGCACACCCTGCCCCCGCGGGATTTGCGCGGCTGGCTGGCGTGGCCCGTCTCCGCCATCGCCAACCAGCAACCGGTTTGCGTGACTGATTTTTCGCCAGCCGCCTTGCGCCTGCTGCTCGATCAAAATCCCTACCGCCATTTCCCGGTGCTTCGAGATGGCAAACTGGCGGGGCTGGTCACGCGCGACGAAATCTCCCACGCCCTGGCTGAAAATCGCGCACTCCGCCTCGATTCCGTGCCTGTTTGTGCGCCCTCGTTGTCCATTCGCGAAGTGCAGTCGCTGCTTGTCGATTCCTCCAGCCATGTCGTACTGTTGCAGGAGCATAATCGCCTCGTCGGCTTGCTCACCCTTCACGACCTGCTGCGGGCGGAATCCAATCTGGCCGGGGAGTACTGAGCTCGCATTGCTAACCTAATTTATCTGAGGTTAGTTATTAGCCATTGACGAATTTTAATAAACTAGGCACCCTACCCCGACCATCGCCTGGGGATAGTCCCTTAAGCGGTGCCTCTATCATGTTCCTTAAGACTCGCTCTCTCGCTACTGCCTTTTTTACGAGCGCTTCGGCGCTTTTGCTCCTCGCGGCCCTGCCCGCGCCCGTCCACGCCGCCGGTGATGCCACCAATTGGGTGTTTCGCAATCCCTCGCCGTCCATCAACACCCTCTACGGCGCGACCTTCGCGCAAGGTAAATTCGTCGCCGTCGGCGATTACCTCACCATCCTGACCTCGGCCAACGGCACCGTCTGGTCCCCGTCCAATTTCTCCTTCCCTGACGCCTTTACCGACGTCACGCTCGAGTCCGTCGCCGGCAACAGCTCGCTTTTTGTGGCGGTGGGCGACCGGCCGGAGATCGAAAATGCCTATGGAACCATCCTGACCTCCCCCGACGGCAAGACCTGGACCTCGCAGAATTCCACCGTCCAGGAGGACCTGTACGCCGTGGCCACCAATGGCACCTTGTTCGTAGCGGTGGGCGACTACGACACCTACGGGACGATTGTCACTTCCACTGACGGCGTCACCTGGACCGCCCAGAATTCCACTGTTTTTGAAGATGAGTTGAATGGGGTGGCCGCCAATAGCACCCTGTGGGTCGCGGTGGGCGATGAAGGTACGATTGCCACCTCCCCCAATGGCACTACCTGGACTTCGCAGGACTCCGGCACCTCCGAATACCTCGGCAACGTCGCGGGCAACGGCACGCTGTTTGTGGCCGTGGGTGACAGCGGCACCATCCTGACATCGCCCGATGGCGTCACTTGGTCCGCCCAAATGTCTGATAATTCCAACGACTTCAGCTCGGTCATCTGGACCGGCACCCAGTTCGTGGCCTCGGACTACGAAGACAATTACTATACTTCGCCCGATGGCGTCACTTGGACCACCCACGAGGGCGACGATGGCGACAACGAAATCGATGTCCTGGCCTCCAACGGGAATCAGATTGTCGCCGTGGGCGAAGCCTACAACGGCGCGGCCGTCGAAACTTCGCCGGACGGGATTGACTGGACCGAGCGGTCCCATGACATCACGGACGACACGGACCTCGAAGGGGTGACCACGTTCGGCAAGAGTTTCGTCGCCGTGGACAATGACGGTGCTGCCTACACCTCGCCGGATGGCGCCACCTGGACCCAGTACTTTACGGACGCGGACACCCTCGATGCCGTCGCTGGTAATGATAATCTGCTGGTCGCCGTGGGCGGGTTTGGCTTTGTGGCGACTTCCGCCAATGGCACCGTGTGGGACACGCAAAACTCCACCGTGGTTAAGGCAACCTTATACGCCGTGACTTGGTCCGGCTCGCTCTTTGTCGCCGCAGGCACGAATAGCGTCGTGGTCACCTCGCCCGATGGCGTGGTCTGGACCAGCCGGAATTCCACGATTAGTGATCATCTTTTCGGTCTCACCTCGAACGGCTCGCTTGTCGTCGCGGTGGGTGCAAATGGCGCGATTGTCACCTCCCCCGATGGTGCGACCTGGACCGCGCAAAACTCGACGGTCGAGGCTACCCTCCGGGCCGTGGCTTGGAATGGCTCCGTGTTTGTGGCCGTGGGGAATGCCCTCGTGACTTCGCCCGACGGCGTCACCTGGACCGGGCACGACCAGCCATCCGAATCCATCTATAGCATCATGTCGGACGGCTCGCAGTTTGTCGCCGGGGACAACGACGGCAATATTTACACGTCGCCCGATGGTGTCAACTGGACCACCCAGCCGACGCACACGGACGAAACCCTCTACGGCGTGGCCTTCAATGGCTCCACCTTCGTCGCGGTCGGCCAAGACGGCCTCATCCTGACCTCCGGCAGTGCTGCGGTCGCCAAGCCGGCGATCAAGACGCAGCCCGTCAGCCAAACCGGGGAAGTCGGCGGGAAAATCACCTTCTCCGTCACCGCCACCGGCCCCGGCCCGCTTACCTACCAGTGGCTAAAGAACGGCAAGAACATCGCCGGCGCGACGTCCTCCAGCCTGACGCTCTCGAACCTCAAGACGACGAATGCGGGCTCCTACACCGTCATCGTGACCAATGCCGGGGGCAGCGTCACGAGCAACTCGGCCACCCTCAAGGTGGTATCCAAAGTGGTGCCGCTGTATATCCTCGTCCAGCCGAAGCCCATCGCGGATAAAGTGGGCGCGAAGGTCACGCTCTCCGTCACGGTCAACGCCCCGGCCACCAAGCCCATCACGTACCAGTGGTTCATGGGCAACGTGCCGGTCAAGAATGAAGCAGGCCACATCAACGGCGCGAAGACCGACACGCTCATCTTCAAGAGCCTGCAGAAGTCCGACGCCGGCACCTACAGCGTGACCATCACCAACCCCGCCGGCTCGATCAAGAGCACGACGGTGCGCGTGACGGTACGCCAGTAGTTTAGTCCTCGCTCGGCTTTAATCGCCCTGCGTTGCAAAAGGCCGGGATGCCTCCCTGAGGTGTCCCGGCCTTTTTTGTCTTGCGACGCCTAACCATCCGCTAAGCTGATAATTATCGGTAAAAATCCATCCGATGGCCTATGAACCATTAGTGATTGACGTCAATTCACCCAACGGGCACTTTCATTCGCGACTGACCCGGGGTATTTAATTTAAAAACGAAGTCATTTATGTCCTCAAAAACTCGCTTTCTCGCTACTACACTTTTCACGAGCGCCTCGGCGCTTTTGGTTTCGCTCCTGGCGGCCCTGCCGTCTCCCGCCCACGCCGCCGGCGATGCCACTAATTGGACGTTTCGCAATCCCTTGCCAACCCTCAATTACCTTTACGGCGCCACCTTCGCCCAGGGTCAATTCGTCGCCGTCGGCGACCAGCTCACCATTCTGACTTCGGCCAACGGCACGGCTTGGAACCAGTCCCTGTTCTCCTATTCCGACGGTTATACCGATATCAGTCTCAACGCCGTCGCCGGCAACAGCAGCCTCTTCGTGGCCGTGGGCTACACCTCCGACGAAAGCGACTTCGGCACCATCCTGACCTCGCCCAACGGCAAGACCTGGACGTCGCAGAATTCCACCGTCCAGGAAAACCTGTACGGCGTGGCCACCAACGGCACGCTGTTCGTCGCCGTGGGTGATGAAGGTTCCATCGTGACTTCGCCCAATGGTGTCACCTGGACCGCGCAAAATTCCACCGCGAGCGTGGTCCTGAACGGCGTGGCCTGGAATGGCACACTGTTCGCCGCCGTGGGTGACTGGGACGAAGAATTCGCAACGATTGTGACCTCGCCCGACGGCGTCACCTGGACCGCGCAAAATTCCACCGTTGCAGAAGATGCACTGGATGCCGTGGCCGCCAACAGCACCCTGTTCGTCGCCGTGGGTGATGAAGGTTCCATCGCGACTTCGCCCAATGGTGTCACCTGGACCCGGCAAAGCTCCGACAATACCCACGCTTTCTCTGCGGTCATCTGGACGGGCACCCAATTTGTGGCCTCGGATCAAAACGACAATTACTACACTTCGCCCGACGGCGTCACCTGGACCACTCAAGCAGGCGACGACGAAAGTGATGAGATTTACGCCCTCGCCAGCAACTCCACCCAAATCGTGGGCGTGGGCTACAATTATAGCGAAAATAATCGCGGCACCGTGGAAACCTCGCCTGACGGCATTGACTGGACTGAATATTCCTCCGACATCACGGACGATACGAGCATCAATGCGGTCGCGGCCAACGGCAAGACTTTCGTCGCGGTGGACGATAATGGCTATGCCTATGTTTCCCCCGATGGTGCGACGTGGACCCAATACTCAACCCCGACGGATTTCCTCGCGGCCATCACCGGCAATGGCACCTTGTTTGTCGCCGTGGGCGAATCCGGCGTCGTGGAGACCTCCGCCAACGGAACCGTGTGGTCCGAGAGCAATTCCACCCTTAACGACAGAGAACTGACCGGCGTCGCCTGGAATGGCTCGCTCTTCACGGCCGTCGGTCAGGACGGCTCGATTATCACCTCGCCCAATGGCACGATCTGGACCAGCCAGAACAGCACCACCACCGATGATCTCAATGCCATTACCTCCAACGGCACCCTGTGGGTCGCCCTGCGTGACGGGGGGATTTTGACCTCCCCCGACGGCATCACTTGGACCTCCCAGAACTCCACCGTCGAGGACGATTTCTTTGGCGTGGCTTGGAATGGCTCCGTCTTCGTGGTCGGAGGAGACGAATCTATCATCACCTCGCCGGACGGCGTGACCTGGACCCAGCAGGATGATCCCGCCGATGAAATTGACGCCATTACGTCGGATGGCTCCCAGTTTGTTCTCGTGGACGATGATGGCCAAATCTTCTCCTCACCCGATGGCGCTACTTGGACCAAGCAAGCCTCGCATATGAATACCAGGCCCAACCTCTACGGCGTGGCCTATAATGGCGCCACCTTCGTCGCCGTTGGCCGGTACGGCGTCATCCTCTCCTCAGCCAGCACGGTCGTAGCCCCGCCCACCATCAAGACCCAGCCCGCCAGCCAAACTGGTGAAGTCGGCAAAAAGATCACCTTCTCCGTCACCGCCACCGGCCCCGGCCCGCTCACTTATCAGTGGTTCAAGGGCGCCAAGGCCATCGCTGGCGCGACTTCGTCCAGCCTGACGCTCTCGAACCTCAAGACGACCAACGCCGGCTCCTACAGCGTAACGGTCACTGGCCCCGGTGGCAGTGTCGCGAGTAATTCCGCCACCCTCAAGGTGGTGTCGAAGATCGTCGCGCTCTACATCCTCGTCCAGCCCAAGCCCATCGCGGATAAAGTGGGCGCGAAAGTCACCCTCTCGGTCGTCGTGAATGCCCCGGCCACCAAGCCCATCACCTACCAGTGGTTCATGGGCAACGTGCCCGTCAAGAACTCCGCCGGTCACATCAATGGCGCGAAGACCGACACGCTCATCTTCAAGAGCCTGCAGAAGTCCGACGCCGGCACCTACAGCGTGACCATCACCAACCCGGCCGGCTCCATCAAGAGCACGACGGTGCGTGTGACGGTGCGGCAGTAGTTTAGTCCTCGCTCGGCTTTAATCGCCCTGCGTTGCAAAAGGCCGGGATGCCTCCCTGAGGTGTCCCGGCCTTTTTTTGCTCAAATGCGGCGCTTTTGGGTGCAGGCACCGAATTTATATTTCGAGCGTGCAACCGCCGACACTCCACACCCCGCTTCTCCTCGCGTGAACGCACCCTTTTCCCCAAAAATTTATGCGGCGTAATTGTGCCTCAAAATCTGACATGGGGAAATAAACATCGCTAAAGTTTGATAATCGCGATAGAGATGGATATCGCCGTATAGGGACATCGACCTAAACGAACGCCCATTGATGTTCCTAAAAAAACGCTTCCTCGTCTCCCTCTTATCCACTAACGCTACTGCGCTCTTTATTGCTGCCCTCTCCGCGTTCCCCGCCCCGGCTCACGCCGCCGGCGATGCCGGTAACTGGACCTTTCGCAATCCGTTGCCGACGATCAACGGCCTCAACGGCGTCACTTTCGCCCAAGGGCAATTTATCGCGGTGGGCGACCATCTCACCATCTTGACGTCTGCCAATGGCACGGCTTGGAACCCGTCCTTGTTTTCCTATCCGGACGGTTTGACCGATGCCAACCTCGAAGCGGTCGCCGGCAATAGCACCCTGCTCGTGGCCGTCGGTGACACCAACGATAGCAACTATGGCACCATTCTGACGTCGCCCGACGGCAAGATCTGGACCGCGCAAAATTCCACCGTCCAGGAGGATCTTTACAGCGTGGCCACCAACGGCGCGCTGTTCGTCGCCGTCGGTCAAACCGACGATTTCGGCACCATCGTGACCTCCACCAACGGCGTCACCTGGACCGCGCAGAATTCGACGGTGGAGCAGTATCTTTACGCCGTGGCCACCAATGGCGCGGCGTTTGTCGCCGTCGGCTCCGGTGACGCCTTCGCGACGATTGTGACTTCGCTCAACGGCTCCATCTGGCTCGCGCAGAATTCCACCTTGGCGAACCGGGAACTGTACGCGGTGGCCGCCAACAGCACCCTGTTCGTCGCCGTGGGCGAATCCGGCTCCATTGTGACTTCGCCCACTGGCGTCATCTGGACCGTCCGCACGTCCACCAACACCCAGGACTTCTCCTCGGTGGTCTGGACCGGCACCCAGTTTGTGGCCTCGTCCAACGCTGCCCAGTATTATACTTCGCCCGATGGCGTCACCTGGACCGCCCATGACAGCGCCGACGAAAATGATAATATTTATGCCCTCGCCTCCAACTCCACCCTGAACGTGGCCGTGGGCTACAATAGCAACGCGAACGTTCGCGCCGCCGTTGAAACCTCGCCCGACGGCGTGGCGTGGACCGCCTATGCCTCCGACCTCACCGACGATACGACCATCAATGGCATCGGCGTCAGCGGCAAAACTTTCGTCGCCGTGGACAGTGATGGCCTTGCCTATGCCTCCCCCGATGGCACGACCTGGACCCAATACCCCACCCCGACGGACTCCCTCGCAGCCGTCGCCGGCAATGGCACCGTGTTCGTCGCTGTGGGCGAAACGGGCGTCGTGGAAACTTCCGCCAATGGCACGGTCTGGACCGAATACGATTCCGACACGAATTACTTTTTATACGGCGTGGCCTGGAATGGCACACTGTTTGCCGCCGTGGGCGAACAAGGCGCGATCGTCACCTCGCCCGATAGCACGACCTGGACCAGCCAGTCAAGCCCCACGTCCTCCGACCTCGCAGCCATTACGTCCAACGGCACTCTCTGGGTCGCCGTGGGTGACGATGATGAATTCGCGACGATCCTCACCTCGCCGGACGGCATTAATTGGGCCACCCAAAATTCCACCGTCGAAGACAACTTCACGGCCGCGGCTTGGAATGGCTCCGTCTTTGCCGTCGCCGGACAATACGAGATCGTCACTTCGCCGGACGGCGTAACCTGGACCGCGCAGGAAAATCCCACCAGCGGCATCCAGGGCATTGCCTCGGATGGCGCCCAGTTTGTTCTCGTGAACGATGCGGGCCAAATCTTCTCCTCCCCCGACGGCGGCGTCACCTGGAACCAGCAGCCCACGCACCTGAGCACCCGCTCCAAACTTTACAGCGTGGCGTGGAATGGCGTCAACTTTGTCGCCGTCGGCCGCTACGGCATCGTCCTCTCCACGGGCAGCGCGGTCGTGGTCAAACCGAGCATCACCACCCAGCCCGTCAATCAAGTCGGCGGAGCCGGCAAAAAAGCCACCTTCTCCGTCATCGCGAGCGGCCCCGGCCCCATCACCTACCAATGGCAAAAGAACGGCCAGGACATCTCCGGCGCCACCTCCTCCAGCCTGACGCTCTCAAACCTCAAGACGACTAACACCGGCTCCTATACCGTGATTGTCACCAATGCCGGGGGCAGCGTGACCAGCAAAGCCGCGAACCTGAAGATCGTCCAGAAGCTCGTCGCCTTGTACATTCTCGTCCCGCCGAAGCCCATCGCTGATAGCGTGGGCGCGAAGGTCACGCTCTCGGTCGTCGTCAACGCCCCGGCCACCAAGCCCATCACCTACCAATGGTTCAAGGCTGGCGTCGCGGTGAAAAACTCCGCCGGCCAGATCAATGGCGCGAAGACCGACACGCTCATCTTCAAGAACCTGAGCAAGTCCGACTCCGGCACGTACAGCGTGACCATCACCAACCCCGCCGGCTCGATCAAGAGCACGACGGTGCGTGTGACGGTGCGGTAAGCGTGTGGGTTTCGACGCCCGGCTTCAATAGCCCCGCGTTTGCAAAAAAGCCGGGATGCCTCCCTGAGGTATCCCGGCCTTTTTTTGCGGCGTATTTCCCGGCGCCGCGCAACGGCCACATCACACCCTCCGAGGCGCCCTATCCTTCATTCAGTTAGTTTATTAACCGTTGACGAAACTTATCAAGCCGCGCATTTTTTACTTCCTTCGCTTGGGGGATGGTCCCTTAAACGACGCCCTCCTCATGTCCCTCAAGTCCCTCTCCTTCGCCACTGTCTTTTTCTCCAGCGCCACCGCGCTGTTGGTCGCGCTCCTTGCCACGCTGCCCGCCCCCGCCCACGCCCGCGCCGCCAACAGCGGCGGCAATTGGACGTTTCGCAATCCCCTGCCGACCGGCAATGAACTCTCCAGCGTCACCTTCGCCCAGGGGAAATTCGTCGCCGTTGGCGCCCAAGTCTCGATCCTGACCTCGACCGACGGCGCGGCCTGGACCACCTCCAATTTCACCTTCGCGGATGGCACCACGGACGCCGGCCTTGACTTCGTGGCCGGCAATAGCTCCTTGTTCGTGGCCGTGGGTGGTACCAACAGTCGTCCCATCACTGGCACGATTCTAACTTCGCCCAACGGCACCACCTGGACCGCGCAAAATTCCAACGTGAATACGGCTCTCTATGGCGTGGCGGGCAATGGCACCCTCTTCGCGGCCGTGGGCCCGGAAGGCACCATCATCACTTCGCCCGACGGCGTCACTTGGACGGCGCAAGACTCCCCCGTGAGTGACGACTTAGACTGCGTCGCCAGCAACAGCACGCTGTTTGTGGCGGTGGGTCCGCAGGAAGACTTTGGGACCATCATCACCTCGCCCGATGGCGTCAACTGGACTTCGCAAAATTCCACGGTGTCGCAGGATTTGTATGCCGTGACGGGCAACGGCACGCTATTCGTGGCCGTGGGTGTTCACGGCACGATTGTGACCTCGCCCAATGGCACCACCTGGACCAGGCAAGGTTCGGGCACGATGCGGGACTTGGGGGCCGTCACTTGGACTGGCACGCAATTTGTGGCCACCGACATTACCAATTCTTACTACACTTCGCCCACGGGCGTCACCTGGACCTCCCATGAGGGCGCCAGCGAAATTGATCATATTTTCGGCCTCGCTGGGAATTCCACCCTCATCGTCGGCGTGGGCGCGATGTCTTTTAGCAGCGGCGCCATCGAGACTTCGCCCAACGGCGTGGCTTGGACCGCGCAGTCCAGCGATGTTACGGATGACACGGACCTTAATGGCGTCGCCGCCCAAGGCTCGACTTTCGTCGCCGTGGACGATGATGGCTATGCCTATGTTTCACCCGATGGTGTGACCTGGACCCAATACTCAACCCCGACAGACTACCTCCAAGCAGTCACCGGCAATGGCACCCTGTTTGTCGCCGTGGGCGAGTCCGACGTCGTGGAAACTTCCGCCAATGGCACGGTCTGGACTGAAAACGATTCCAGCACTGACTCCAATTTGTCCGGCGTGGCTTGGAATGGCTCGCTTTTTGCCGCCGTCGGTGACAGTGGCACGATTGTCACCTCGCCCAATGGCACGACCTGGACCAGCCAGAACAGCACCGTCTCCGAAGACCTTTACAGCATTGCCTCGAACGGCACCCTCTGGGTCGCCGTGGGCCAGCAGAACGACTTTGGGACGATTGTGACTTCCCCCGACGGCGTCACCTGGACCTCCCAAAATTCCACCGTCGAAGATGACCTTCTGGCCGTGGCTTGGAATGGCACCCTCTGGGTCGCCACCGGCGATGCGCTCGTGACTTCGCCCGACGGCGTGACCTGGACGGAACAGGATTATCCCGCCGAAGGCACGCTCGACGGCTTGCTCTTTGATGGCACCCAGTTTGTCGCCGTCTCCGACGAAGGCGAAATCCTCACCTCGCCCGATGGAGTCAATTGGACCTTTGAATCCTCGCACACGGACCACAACCTCTACGGCGTGGCCTTTAATGGTTCCACCTTCGTCGTCGTCGGTGAAGAGGGCGTGATTCTCTCGGCGACCGGTGGCGCAGTGGCTCCGCCGACCATCAAGACCCAGCCCATCAGCCAAACCGGCGAAGTCGGCGGGAAAGTCACTTTCTCCGTCACCGCCACCGGCCCCGGCCCGCTCACCTACCAGTGGTTCAAGGGCACCAAGGCCGTCTCCGGTGCCACGTCCTCTACGCTGGCGCTTTCGAACCTCAAGACGACGAACGCGGGCTCATACAGCGTCACCGTCACCGGCCCCGGCGGCAGCGTGACCAGCAAAGCCGCGACCCTCAAGGTGGTATCCAAAGTGGTGCCGCTCTACATCCTCGTCCAGCCGAAGCCCATCGCTGATAGCGTGGGCGCGAAGGTCACCCTCTCGGTCGTCGTCAACGCCCCGGCCACCAAGCCCATCACCTACCAATGGTTCAAGGCTGGTGTCGCGGTGAAAAACTCCGCCGGCCAGATCAATGGCGCGAAGACCGACACGCTGATCTTCAAGAACCTGAGCAAATCCGACTCGGGTACCTACAGCGTGACCATCACCAACCCCGCCGGCTCGATCAAGAGCACGACGGTACGCGTGACGGTGCGGTAAGCGTGCGGGTTTCGACGCCCGGCTTTAATAGCCCAGCGTTTGCAAAAAAGCCGGGATGCCTCCCTGAGGTATCCCGGCCTTTTTTTGCCTTTGAAACGGGAAAAGACCGCCATAGCGAAAGCGTGTCTTGCCGTTCTGCATTCTGAATTCTGCCTTCTTACTTGCCTCACCTTCCCGCCACCCGTGCCTTCAAGCCCGCCAGCGTGGCCGCCAGTTGCTCGCGCGGTAGCTCCTGATAACGGGCCGGCAAAAACCGCCGGTCCGAACACGCCAGCACCGCCGCCAATTCCTGCGCCGCGAGCAAATCCGCATCCAGCGGATCAATGAACGATTCCACCGCCGCGCGCAGGTCGTCCAGTTGCACGTCGCCATCGCGTTTCGCGAGCACAGCTCTTTCCTCCGCCCGCACGAGAATCGCCTCCACGTCGCTGCCGGTCAACGCCCGCGCCCCAAGATTTTCCCGCGCGAACGCCGCCAGTGCTTCACCCAGTTTCAATTTCCGGCTCACCGCGATGACTTGAAAAAGTTCGAGCACTTCCTCCGCGCTTTGGGCGGCGAAGAGAGGAACGCATAGGCCGAAACGACCCTGGCGCTTGAGGTCGATGGCCATCAAATCCGGCCGCGAGGTCATCGCGATCCAAAGTTCGCGCCCGCGCAGCGAATTGTCGCCCAAATGCGCGGCGAAGGCCGCAAACACGCGCGACGACACGCCACTGTCGCCATCCGCCGCGCGATTGCCAAACACTGCATCCGCCTCATCGACCACCACAATGACCGGCCCGAGCGCCCGGATGGTCATCAATATTCGCGCCTGCTGGCGCTCGGTCTCGCCCACCCATTTCGAGCGAAACTCGCCAATTTCCAGCACCGGCAGCCCGCACTCGCTGGCAAAGCAATCGATGAGGAAAGACTTCCCCACCCCCACGCGCCCCGGCACTAAAACGCCGCGTTCAACGACCGCTTCCTTGCCATTCTTGATCAGCCACGCCAGTTCGCGCAGCCGCGCCTTGGCCGCTGTGTGCGTGGCCACGCGGTCGAGAGAAAGCCCGGGCTTCGGGTCCTTGAACCGCACGAGTTCGTGGCAGTACTCCTCGATGAGCCGCCGCTTGCCGACGCTCAGGCCCTCCGGGGTCAATCGCTCGCCGCGATGCAAGGTAGTGGCCACCCATTGTTCGATGCGCAACAGCGATAAGCCAGATGTGCGACGTGCAAAATCCTCGGCCGACACCTCACTCAATTCCGCCAGCGTCTTGCCGCCGGCGTGACGATCCAGCCAGCCTGAATTCACAAATTGCCGTCGCTCATCGAGCGTGGGCAAATCAATCCGGATGCGCGCGACGTGGGGATTTTGCAGCAAATCCGTGTGCAGTTTGCTCAACGTTTCAGTCACCAAGAGCACGCCCACATCGCCGCGATACAATTCCGGCGAGGCGGCCCATTTGAGCAGCGTCACGAGCGTCATGCGCTCCTCGAGGCTTGCGCCGGACTCCTCCGTGGCCGGCATCAATTTCTCCGGAAAATCAACGACGAGCGTCACTCCGCGTGCGCCCTTTTTTTCGTCCGCCTGGCTCGCGAAAAACCGGCGCAGCAAGGGCAGCAATTGCACGAATTCGCGCGGCGCGCCGGTCTGGTGAAAATTCGTGCCCTCCACTTCGTCGAAAATCCGCAGCCACTCGAAAAACCGTTCCTGCATCGTCAAGGTGGCAAAAGTCAGCCCCTCGCCGAGATTGTAGTAGAGCAGGAAGCCGCGGTCGGGAAACACGCGGCGCGCGAGATACTCGCCCATCGGCGCGTACTCGGCGGGCACCGTGGCCTGCACGGGAAACAAGTCGTGAATGTTGCCATGCAGCACGAAAACGCTGTGCGCGCCGCTGTTCCACAGGCGCGCCAGTTCCGCGGCCCAGCCGGGCAGGGGCGCGCGCGCTAGAGTGGAAGTGGTTGTCATGATATTTTCTAACTATTTAAAAGGGGTGGCTCGGCCTTGCGTTGCGAACGGGCCGGTTTCGCCGGCTCCGGCATGGGCAGCGACGGCGGCAGGCCGGTGAGGTCTTTGAATTCCGCCAGCTCGGTGAGCCACTTGTTCGTCTCCGCCAGATGTTCGATGCTCAGATCGATTCTGGCGGTCAGTGCCTCGGCGTTCTTGTTGGCCAGCGCATCGGCCCGGATTAATTTCACCTGTTCGACGAGTCGCTCCTGCTCCGAGCGGGCGAGTTCGAGATTATCGCGCGCCTGATTAACGCGCTCGAGCCGCTGGCGCAGGGCGTCGAGCCGCTCCCGACGGGACTGGAGCAGTTTGCGCCGCGTCTCCAAGGCCGGAAGCGCACCACCCGCTCCGACTTCGGCGGCAAGGGTTTCCACTTCGCGCTCCGCTTCGGTCAGCAACTGCGGCAACTGCTCGCGCCGTTCGGTTTCCAAATACACATCGAGGGACTGTTCGATGCTCAGGAGGCGCAAAAACGTCCACTGCAGTTCCTCCAGCTTGCCCAAGCGCGTTTCCTGCGACAGCGCCACGTCATCGCCTGGCGCCGTGGCCGTCGCGGCGGTCACGTCCCGACAGACGGCCAGCAACTGGTCGTAGCGCGTCTTGCGGGCGGTGGACAAGGCCGCCAGGAGCTGCGCGCGCTGCCGGCCGGATTGTTCGCGCTGGGCCCTTTCCTCGGCCTGCAAATCAGCGCCCGCCTGGTCATCCACCTGTTTTTTGAACCAGGCCGTGTCGGGCAGATAAATCAAACCCAGCACGTACAACGCGCCGCCGATGACCAGGCCCAACGCCTCGCCGCTGGCAAACCCGAGGCCAAGCGTGGCCAGTGCCAGCCACAAGTTCGCGCGGCTGCGCCAAAACTGGCCAAGGTAGCTGGTGGAGCCGCTGGATTCCATGAGTTGCATATCAACCCACCCCCGCCTCGTAGGCAAATCTGGAAACGTGCCCGCGGGGCATTGTGGGGTTATTCCAAAGTGAACCATTGCACCTCGACACGGCGATTTTTCTCCGGGTCCTTCCCCGCCGGCTCCTCCCAGCCGCGCCCGATGGTCTCGATGCGCGCGGGGTCGGCCTTGAGGCGCTCAATCATCACTTTCTTGATTTCATTCGCCCGGTCCTTGCTCAATTGCATAGCTTGCAGGGCCATCTGCCGCACGAGGGTGTCGCCGCCGTCCTGGCGGAATTTTTCGACCGACGAATTATCCACGTGCCCGCGCAGCAGGATGGTCGAGCCGGGGCTGACGACGAGCAAGCGCTTGATGGCGTCGAGGCTGCTGAGGTTGTCCTTGTTGGCTTGGTCCAACACCGAGGAATTGGGCTCGAATAAAAAGCGGATGTCCTTGCTCAGCAGCGGATCATTTTCAAGGCTGCCCGTGGTGGTGGCACGAATCGGCGCCAGGGAAATCACTTCGCCCGCAAACGTCCCCGCCGTCGCAATCTGCTGGAGGTATTTCGCGTCAGAGTAGCGGTCCGGGTCGCTCGGATCCTTGATCATGTCCGCTCCGTAAGCGAGGACGGATGACTGAAAGATGCTGTTAAAGCTCCCGGCGGCGTCCATGGAACCGCTGAAGAAAGCCACGTTTTCGGGCAGGTTCGAAAGATGCACCTTCGCCAGCTCGCGCTTGGCCTTGTCCTGGTCCCATTTGAAGGCCTGGGCGATCTCCTCCATATGCGCGTCGGGGTTGTCGCGCACCTGGCGATTGCCCGCGAGCACGCCCTCCACCAGGCCGGCCACCATTGCCGGATTGGCAGTGGCGAAGCCTTTATTGACGACCAGCACATCAGCCACGATGAGCAGATTGCGATTGGTGACAAGCACGCGGGCCGCGCCTTTGCTCGCGTCGACGACTTCTGTCGTCTTCGGATCCCAGGTCACGCAACCCGCCAGCTTGCTGTCGCCACTCTGCAAATCCTTGAGGAAAAGGTCGCCCGCCGTGAAGGCGTCGTCCGTGTAAACCAGGTTGATTTTGTCCGCCGCCGGCCGGTCATTCAGGCTCGATTGCATCGCGACGCCGATGCCCGCCTCTTGCGCGAGTGTGCGGATGAAAAAATCCGATTCTGTGAATTGTTCGGTGACCAGGACTTTTCCCTTCAAGTCATTGATGCCCTTGATGCCCTTGCGCACCACGATGCCGTCCGCGCCGCGCGAGAAATCGATTTGCACCGGCACTACGACTTGGAAATTGCGCGGCTGCACTGCCAGCACGTCGACCGTGGTCCCGGAGGCGGCAAAATGTCCGTTGTTCAGTTCCGACCAATTCGAATCCTCGCTGAGTTTGATCCGCACTTTGAAGCCGAATTTCTTGAAAAAATAGGAATTTTCGTTGGGTTCCAGTCCGCCATTGGCCGCGATAATCCCGGCGTAACCAGCCCACTGGCTCAAATCGAGATCCAGGGTGTTGTCCTTCACCACATAGGCCGCCGCGGGGCCAATCGCGGGTGCGCCGGTGTCGGGCGTGGTGAGTTTGTCATTGATGGCCTTGATGGCGGCCAAGGTCGCGGTCGGCGTGCTGGAGGCGTCTGCGGGAGCTGCAGCACCACTGGCCGGGGAAGCCGAGGCGGTGGCCGCCGCTACACCGTTCGGGTTTAGCTTGTCCCACCACTTGAAGACGCCGAGGCCGACCACGCCGAGGATGATAAGTGTCAGGACAAATTTTCCGCGCGCAGTCATAGTGGTGGAGGGATGAGATTAAGGTCGACCGGCGTAGGCTTAAGACTCCGAAATTTTCTGCCGGGGGGCGGGCGGCGTGGCCGGCTGAGCCTGCGCGGCGGGCTGCGTCATCGTCATCTTCTTCTGGTATTCTTTGAAGAGCATGGCGCCGCGCGAACGCCGCATCTCCTGCTGGCGCTGGATGTTCGAACCCATTTCCTTCGCGAGGTCGAGGGTCGCGCGCATTTGCCCCTCGCCCGCGGCGGCGGACTGGCGCAACTGCTGCATGGACTGGCTCATCTCCCCGCCCACCATGCCCTGCAATTCGGTGATTGAGCCCTTCATCAGGCCGGCCAGGTTTTCCATCGAGCGGCCCACGGCCACGCGGGCCTTGACCGCTTCAAACTCGCGCTGGAATTTTTGGATCTCCCGCAAGCTGTTCGCGATGATTTCCGTGTTCTGCTTGTAAAGTTGCTCAAGGTTGTCCATCTGCGCCTGATTGTCAGCCAGATCCTGCTCGATGGTCGCCAACTCGTCGGCATAGATCGCGCCGTTGGCCTCGTCATTGGCGCCGGCCGCCGCTTGGAGCAGTCCTTGAGTGTCGGCCTTCTGGCGCTCCTGCCGCTTCACCTGGTCTTTGAGCATCGCGATCTGCCCGGCCAGTTGGCCGTTGGCGTAGTGTGCCTTGTCGGCCTTGGCTTTCGAGTCGCGAATGCCGTGCTCGACCACGGCCTGGTTGATGGCGTCGGTCTCGGTGGCTTTTTCGGCCATCAAGCCGAACCAGATGAAAACACGTTTAAATGCGCGGAAAATGCCCATGGGAAAAGTTGGTTGAGTGACCCCGCTTGTACCATGTCGCGACCGCTGCGAAAATAATAATCTTCATAATAAGCACTACAATATCACGGTCGTTTTGTAATGCTGAAGGAGACGCCGGGCGATTCAAGGATACCTGTGCGCCCAGGCAAAGGGCCGGCCTGGGCTTGCCAATCAGCGTGCGCGCGCCATGCTGTGGCCTAAGCGAAACTCCCTCGGCTTTGCAGAACTCCCGGTCGCGGAAGGGCGTGCCGACTCAAGAGACGGGCCCGTAGCTCAACGGTTAGAGCAGAGGACTCATAATCCTTTGGTTCCGGGTTCAAATCCCGGCGGGCCCACTTTTTCCCGGGCTAAATTTTTATTTCAGGTGATTCCCGTTTAACTTCCAGTCGGGCCGGGAGCGCAGCTTCCATGGCCGCACCGCCTGGGTGCGACCATGGAAGCAAACGGCCCCGCCGGCCATTGTGCCGACGACAACTGACTGAACGGGTTCCGAGTAATCCGGCTTGGGCCCTACTAGACCTTCTCGGTCGGGGTCGTCTCGATAACGGCCGCGGCTTTGTTCGCGCGCTTGCGGCGCAGACCCAGCAGGAGGGCGAGACCACCAGCCACCATCGACCAAGCCGCCGGTTCCGGAACCACGGTCAACACCAGGCTATTTCCGGTCAAGTTGAAGGTGTAGTTATACGCCGGGTTCGGATGGATGTAGCTGAAGTCGCTGACGGTGAAGCCGACGTTCGTCCCGAACGTAATCAGCGTATAGCTCGTGGGCGTCACGCCGTCGTAGTAACCCGTTCCCTGGAAGTCGAAGCCGTAGAGGAACGAATGACCACTGCCAAGGGTGAAGTTGCCGAGAATGTTCAACTTGTCGGCCGTGTTGTCCGTATTGCTCAAATCCCAGATGCCGCCCTGCGTGGAGCCATCGGTGTTCCAGGTGAAGTTGCCTACGGTCAGCGTGCCGATGCTATTGCCGGGGGCGAAGTGACCGCTATTACCAATGGTGACGTTACCCAGCGCCGTGCCGTTACCACCCAGCGTGCCGCCCGTGACGGTCACCGGGCCGGTGCCCGTGGCCGAACCACCCGCCGGGTTGTTCAAGGCCAGGATGCCACTGGTGATGATCGTTCCACCGGTGTAAGTGTTGTTACCCGGCAGGCTTAACGTGCCGGTACCACCCTTGACCACGCCGCCGGAGCCAGCAATCGGATTGGCGAAGACTTGGGTCGTGCCGTTGGTAACCCAGGCCAAGGTGCCGTTATTCGTGATGTTGCCCAACACCGCACCGTTAATGGTGCCGTTACCCAATTGCAGCGTGCCCTTGTTGATGAAGGTGTTGCCGGTGTATTGGTGGCTGTTCACCAGAATCAACGGACCTGTGCCAGTGCCCGTCATGGTCAGTGAGGATGATCCACCGAAGTTATCCGTGATGATCGAACCAATGGTCAGGCTCGCGGTGCTATTCTGCACCACCAGCAAATCGTGAACCGCGCCGCTGGAGCCCATGATGTTGCCGCCCATGATGCTCGAAGCCGTCCCGTTCATCAGGATACCGCCCGCACCCACGATGAAGGTGTTGGTGGTGTTCGAAGTCACATTGCTGTCGAAGATGACGATATTGGTGGAACCATTCAGCTTCAACGTGTTGATCGTGACATTCGAGATGGTGTTATTGGAGGACGGGATGGTCGAATCAAGGCCGAGGGTGGCCGTCGGGTTGGCGGTCAGGAGAAGGTTTTGACCCGCAGACCAGTTTACATTCGGGTTAAGCGCATCACCGTTGGTGTAGATCGAAGGATCGCTGGTGATGTTGCCTTGGGCACCAATGGTCGCCCACTCCGTGGGGCCGCCGATGGCCGTGACTGTCGCAAACACCGTCCCACCGAGGGTCAGTACCCCATTGGTGGTGAGCTGGGAATTATTGCCACCGGGCTGGACGATAACAGTGGGAGAGTTGCCAAAGGCCTGTGCGGGCAGGAGGAAGTCGATGGTCGAGGTGCCTTGGCGGGTGAAGTTACCCATGTTCAAGGTCAAGCTGCCGGCACCATTCAGGTTCGGGGCAATCGATGCCACGTTTCCAGTCAACAAGGTGCCACCAAAGGTCTGCAAGTTGTTCGCCGCACCGCTGCTGGAGCTGTTACCCAAGACATTCACCGTGACTCCACCGAGCACCAAGCGAGAGGTGTTGCTGGTGATGTTGGTGGCCGGGGCGTTCGCACCGCTGAAGTCATAATTGACAGTACCGGTGTTGATCGTGGTGTTGCCAGCGTAGGTATTGTTGCCGGTAATGGTCAGGGCGCCGAGGCCGTTCTTAGTCAGGCCACCCGTGCCGCTGATGTTGGCCGAAACCGTCTGCAGAACGCCATTGGTCAGAACCACCAAGTTGCCGTTGTTGGTAATATTCTGGCTCAGGATGGAACCCTGAGTCGTGCCGTCACCAAGCTTCAAGGTGCCATTCGTAATCGTCGTATTACCAGTATAGATGAAGCCGCCCAGCAAGGTGAGCGTGCCTGAACCGGTCTTCGTCACACTGCCCGAACCCGTGAGATTGCCGACCGTCGCGAAGGTGATGTCCTGGCCGTTCGTATCAAAAGTGCCGCCGCTGGCACCGAGGGAGACGTTGCGGACACTGGTGATATCCAGCGTATTGGGCGACAACCACTGCAACGTGCCGCCATTCAGGACTACGCTGAGGTTGCTGCCCAAGTTATTATTGTTCTGGAACGCCAGGATGCCGCCATTGATGAAGGTGCCGCCACTATAGGTGTTTACGCCGGTCAGCGAGAGCGTACCCGCATTGACGGTCACGTTACCGGTGCCGAGATTCAAACTGCTCGTGGCATTCGTGAAGGACAAGCCGCCGGCGCCACTCTTAATCAACGAACCCGAACCATTGACCGCGCCGCCAAAGCCCAGCGTGCCAGCACTCGAGGTGATAGTACGATTGCCGCTGAAGGTCGCGGTGCCCGTGCCCAGGTTCAAATCCTGCGGGCCGAAGTAGTTGAGGTCGCTATTTAAGGCGATGGCATTAACAGTGTTGAGGACCACGGCGCTGGTGGCCGTGCTGCCCAAAGCACCCGAGCCCGACAACGTCAGCGAACTCGTGCTGAGCGCACCCGGGTTGTTCAAGTTCAACGTGCCACCGCTGACGGCCACGCCGCCAGAGAAGGTGTTGTTGCCCGCCAGGGTCAGTGTGCCCGCGCTTTGGGTTATGCTGCCGGCACCGAAGTTGACATTACCCGTAAACGTCTGGCGACCAATGCCCGTGACGAGCAGATTCTCACCGATGGCAGTCAGATTTCCGGTCAGATTGGCTGCCGTGGCCGGAGAAATGGCGTCGATGTTCAGGGCAATCAAGGCGCTGCCGTTATTCGTCAAGGTGACATCGGCATTGCCGCCCAAGCCGCCGAGGTTCAGTACGGTCAGATTCTGGAAGTCAACCGTTTGGCCGGAATTGATGACCAGGGAGCTGTACTGAAGCGACTTCGGGAAGGTAAGAATGACAGTGGAGCCGCCAGCCGGGGTCGTATTTCCGGTGTAGGTATTGTTAGCCGAAAACCGCAAGCTGCCTCCGCCCGACACCGTGAGACCACCGCTGCCCGTGATGACGCTGGTGAACGTCAGGTTGTTGCTATTGAGGTTGAGCGTGCCACCCAGCGAGCTGAGGTTGATGCCGCGGCCGCTGATGTCCGTCGTGTTGCCCGAGGGATAAACCAGGGTGCCGCCACCAAAGTCAAAGCTGCCCGTGCCCAGGTTATTGAAGTTGTTGATGAACACGGTACCGCCATTGAAGAACGTCGTGCCGGTATAGGTATTCGTATTGGTGATGGTCCAGTTGCCCGTGCCTTGCTTGACCACCGAAGTGGCGTTGCCACTAGAATCAGTGATTTGGGGCGCAAACACATTCGTACCGGTATTGGTGCCCGCGAGAACCAAGGTGTGAGTACCGGTACCGCTCCAAGCCAGGGCACCCGTGTTGCCGAAGGTCAGATTGCCAACACCCGAGGAAGAAACGCCGCCCGAGGTGTTGTTGCCGACGGTAAACAACCGATCGGTGTTCACGTTCGAACCACCAATATAGGAGAGGATGCCGCCACCCGTGATTTGCAGATTGCTCGGATCAGAGGTGCTGTTGCCGATGCTGCTGGCATTGCCGCCAATGTCCAAAACAGTGGCCGCCATGGTGCCGCTATTGATCACCGTGTTGCCGCTGTAGGAATTGGTGGCGTTCATGATGACCGTGCCGGAACCGATCTGCTTCACCTGGCCGGAGCCGGTAATCGTGTTCGAGAACGTCAAGACGTTGCTATGATTAAACGCCAACGTCGAATTGTCCACCACCGGGCTGAGAGGGTTGAGGTCACCGGAGACACTGCCGTTGCCCAATTGCAAGGTGCCGCCGTTGATGAAGGTGGTGTTCGTATAGCTCATGTTGGCAAGATTGCCTGAACCTGAGTTGGCCACCGAGCCCATGTTGGCGGTGAACGTCAGCGTGCCCGTGCCCACCTTCTTGAAGGTTGTCGAGACGCTGCCGAAACCAGCAGTGCCGGACGGCGACGTGCCGTTGCGGATTTGGCCATTGAAGGTGCTATCAATGTTCTTATTACCCACCACCACCACACCCGGGGGCGTGGTCGCGGCCGAACCGCCGTTTTGGAAGGGGAATACGTTGGTGTTCGGGCCGCCCGTCAGTGCGCCGAAGGTCATCACGCCACCGTCGCGCGAGCCGAACGAACCGTTGTTCGTGCCCAAGTCCAGCGTCAAATTCGGGCCTTGGAAGAGATTGAACGTCTGCGCCTGGATAATCGTACCAGCCGCACTGCCCATGGAGATCGTGCCGAAGTAATTCGACAAGTCACTACCCGACTGGATGACCCAGCGTTGGCCATTGTTAAAGTTCAAGGTGCCCGTGCCGGAGAAAATTCCCGCGATGGACATGGCATTGGTCGCATTCCAATTCACGTTACCCGACAAGCTCAGTATGAGGGTGCCGGACGTGGTGGTCGGGCCGGCCAGCGTGGTGCCATCCTGCATCGTGATGAGCGAGTTGGCTTCGCGGACGGTGTTCGCGATGAACAACGTACCTTCCTTTACCAAGATGCCGCCGGAAAGGGTGCTGGCTGTGCTGCCGGTCAGGCTCAGGTTGCCTTGGCCAATCTTCACCAAAGTGCCGGTGCCGCCCGGATTGTCAGCCAGAATGCCACCATAACTGAGGACGCGGCCAGTCGCGACATTGATGGTACCATTACCGGTGCCGCTACCACTGCCCAAGTAGATACCGCGGTTGGAATTCAACGTCATCGTGCTATTCGCGAGCAGCGCACCGGTGTCACGCAGGACAATCATACCCGGAGTGGCCGTGCTGGGAGTAACACCCAGGGCACCGTCACTGGAGATCGACAGATTGCCTTGCTTAACGATGGTCACACCGAAGTAGGAATTTGCGCCTTGCAGCGTCAGGTTGCCAGCGCCGGTCTTGGTCAGATTGCCCGTTCCGCTAGCTCCGATGGAGCCCGCCAACACCGGGTTTTGTCCGTTGGTGTCAAAGGTCGCTCCATTGCCGGTGATGAAAATGCCCAGTCCGTTCCTCGTAAGATCCGCATCGGACCCTGACGCCCACTGCAGCGTGCCGCCATTTAAGGTCAAGCCGTTGGGGCTGATATTTCCGATATCGTGAATGCGCAACGTTCCCTGAGTAACAATCGTAACACCCTGATAGTTGCCAGAACCCGCAAGCTCCAAAATACCGTTGCCGATTTTGGTCAAATTCCCCGTGTTGCCACCGCCGATGCTACCAGCCAGGGTGACCGTGAGGCCATTGGTGTCGATGATCGCCCCCGGATAGTTACCCAGGTCATCACCAAAGGAAAGATTGTGATCGAGAGACGGATCGGCCGTCCCCTCCCAACGGAGCGTACCGTTCAGGATGTTGACCAAGCCGTTCGTCGGCCCCAGACCTTGCGTGGTGTTGCCAATGGCCAGCACACCGGTCGTGTTTCCATTGCCCACGAACACCCCGCCAGTCATCAAATAATTATTGCCCGTCAGGAGTGCTTCACCCGTGCCGACGATTTGAATCTTCCCGGGCGAGCTCAGTCCGTCCTTGATGTTACCGGAAAGCGTCAGGTTGCCGGTATTGGTCACATTCAGCGTCAGGAAGTTGGTGCCGCCGACACCCAAATCAAGAATCAGCGGAGCGCTGACCGTTTGGTTGCCGTTATCAACTTCGATCATGGCATCGCTGGAAATCCCGCTCACCGTCGCGTTGAAGGTCAAGAAGGTGTTAGAAATGTTTGAAATCGTGTACGGAGCGACCGAGGCACTATTGAAGGTCATGTTGCCGATGGTGCGATTGCCATCCAAGATGACCGTGGTGGGCGCCGCCGCGTTGAACTTAAAGAAGGTATTGTTACCCGTATTACCATTGCCCGGACCACCGGTTTGGGTGCCGGTGCCCCAATTGGAGGTCACGGACCAGTTTCCACTTGTTCCACCCACCCAATTATTGGCGCCGAAAGTGGCATTGATGGTCAACAGGAGGTTGGAATCCAAGTCATAATGTACATTGGTAAGACCGTTGAGTACGGTGAGGTTCGGCGTAAGGCCGGTGTAATTACCCGCAAACTGGAAGACGCTGAAATTGCTGATAATCAACAAGGGGGCAGTCGTTCCCGCCTGGTAAAGGTTGACTAGGAGGTTCGTCGGGGTCGTGGCATTGAAGATTAGACCATTATTGGCGGTCGCGATAATTTTATCAAAAGACGTCGCCGAGGCAAAATCCAGGTTGATTGAATTATTACCATCAAAATACAGGGTCTTCGCCGTGAAATTACCGACGGCCCCGACGCTTCCGCCCGGCAGCAAGCCACCACCATTGGCCAGACTTACGTTGCCGCCCAAATTGCCATTGCCACCGATGAACGCTCCAGACGCCACACTGACATTGCCCGTACCGGTGCCCGAGCCCAACGTCGAGTTGTTATTCACAAAAAGCGTGCCCGCATTGACGCTCGTGCCACCATTATAGGTGTTGTTGCCCGTAATGGTCCAAATACCACCGGTCCCGTTGACCGCCAGGGCCGTCGAATTGCTCGACGGATTGACAATGTTGGCCGCCAAGGTGCCGTTACCGCTGCCAGTTAGGGTCAGCGTGCGATTACCCGTTGAGCTGGCCACGATGCTACCCGTATTCGTGAAGTTCAGCGTGCCGGTGCCGGAAGCATCCAAGCTGCCGCCGTTGGGCCCGAGGGTGAACAGCCGGTTCGTGCTGTTGCCCGTGCCGGTGTAACGCAAGGTGCCTCCGTTCAAGATCATGTTCGAGGCACTGCTGGTCGAACCACCCAAGCTATTGAAGCTGGTGTAATTCAACGGGCTGTTCGCAGTGTTGGTCGGCGCCTGGTTGAAGGTCACGGTCAAATTACCGGCGTCAATAGCAGTAATAAACGTGTTGGCCGGGACACCCAAGCCGCTGACAGCCATACCCGTGGTCAGACCGGCCACGGTGGTCACTTTTACCGTGGAAATTCCACCGAACGTGAAGTTGGCCGTACCGGTGGCAGAGGTGCCTTGCAAGCCCAGGTCAACGGTGTTGGCTACGCTATCCACACCTTGGACAGTCTCGAACAAGACACCACCTGACAAGCCGTTGCCGCGGATGGTCTGGCCGGCAAAGATACCGGAAACGTCCGAGAAGGAAAGGGTGCCGTTGCCTGTGATCATGCTGCCTTGGCGGGTGAATTCACCGGTGGCATTGGTGGTGATGACGGTCGGGGCACCGTCGGAGATGGTCGTCACGCTCAAGACGCCGCCATTCAAGGTCGTCACGCCGCTGTAGCTGTTGCGGTCGCCCAGGGTGATAGTGCCATTGCCGTCAAGGACGAGATTACCGGCGCCACCGATCGCCATCGTTGCGCTCAGATTGCCGCCACGATTGAAGCGCAAGGTGCCGTCGTTGGAGATATTGCCGCCGCCAATGGCGCCCGTATTGTTGCCCGTTCCGATGGTGAGCGTACCGGCAGAGATGATCGTGCCGCCCGTCCAGTTGTTGGCGTTGTTATCCAAGGTCAAGGTGCCGTTGCCGACCTTCCAAAGCTGGGTCAAGTTGGTGTTGCCCGTGCTGCCGGTGATGGCGCCCAAGAAGGTCGAATCGAGATTCGCCGCACCGATGCGGAAAATGCTGCGCGTGCCTTCTGCCGTGGACGGCGCTTGGAGGCGGGCCCCAGGATTGGTCCCACTGAGGGAGCCCATGCTCTGCACGTAGCCGTTACGGGGCTGGATATTGACCGAGTTGTTGCCCAGATCATAGAGCACAGTATCGGTGCTGATGTCACCAAACTGCTGGTTGCGGAACTGTTCCGTGCCGGAGAGGAACAGCGTGCCGGTGAAGTTGAAGACCGGGGCCAATTGATTGGTGCCGAAGGACGGGCTGTACGGGCCACCCGTATTGTTCAGCGCAAAGGATAGATTGCCCGTGCCGGAGAAGGAGCCTGAGAAGGAACTGGACGCCGTCGAGGCGACAATAAATGAGGCATTGCCGTTTAGGACGATGGTGGGACCGACGGAGGCGGTATTCTGCACGATGCCGCCATTGTTTGTCAGAATGATGGTGCCGTTACCGATCGTCGGGTTCGCCGTCATGAACAAATTACCACCCGAAACCGTAGTAGCGCCGGCCCAACCGTAGCTGACGCCGCCGTTAATAGCGAGATTGCCGAGGCCGGACTTGGTGAGGTTGCCCAAGCCGCTGAAGCCGCCCGCGCCCGGCGTGAAGGTCGCGTTCGCATCCACCTGTATGGTGCTGTTTACATCACCGATGGCGATGACGCGCGAACCCGAGTTGATGGATTGCGTCATTTCCAACGTACCGTTGCCGATATTGAGCAAGCCGGCGGAGCTGCCCAGCGCTGAGTCACGATTGATCGTCAGTGTGCCGCCGTTGATGGTCGTGCCGCCCGAGAAGGTGCTCGCACCCAGCAGGGTCCAGGCGCCGCTGCCATTTTTGACCACGTTGGTAAAGTTGCCCACGGTGTCGGCAATCGTGACGTTCAATGAATTCTGCGCGGTGCTCGCACCATCGAGAGTCAGGGTGTGCGGGCCAACCCCCGTCGTACCCAGCGTGCCGGTGCTGGTGAAGGCGAGCGCGCCTGAGCCCGAGGCCACGATGGTCGTGCCATTCAAGCCGAGGCTGAACAAGCGGTCGGTGCTCGAACCGGTCCCCGTGTACAACAACGTACCGCCGTCAATCAGGAGATTCGAAGCCGAGGCGGTCGACGCGCCCAACGGGTTGCCAAAGTAGTACAAGGCCGAATTCGTACCCGTACCCGTGGCGGCCTGCGAGATAACGACCGTACCATTACCCGAGTTAACCTGGGTGATCGTCGACCCAACCGGAATGTTGGTCCCGGTAATGGACTGGCCTACTTGCAATCCGGCCGAACCACCAGCGATGGTGATCAACGTGCTGCCATTGGTGGTCGTGGAATTCAGATTGCGACCCGCGTTGGTCACGCTGTTGATGATCAGTGTGCCGTTATTGATGCTGGTGACGCCCGTGTAAGAACTGTTGCCGCTCAAGGTCCAGGTGCCAACGCCAGTCTTGGTGACGTTGGTGATATTGCCGGTGCTCGCATCCACGATCCCCGCGGCGAGGGTGTTGACGGTCGAGGTATTGCCGCCGGTGAGAATCAAGGTGCGATTACCCACGCCGGTGGCCCCCAAGAAACCCGTGCCCGTAAAGCTGAGATTGCCCGTGCCTTCAGCGTCCAGGGTGGCGCCATTCGCGCCAATCGTGAAGAGGCGGTCGGTGCTGGCGCCCGCGCTTACATCTTGCACCGTGCCGCCATTGATCACGAAGTTTGCGGCCGCCGAAGTCGAATTACCCAAGGGGCCGGCGACGCCGCCGTTCGACCATGAATTCACCCGCAAGATGCCGGAATTAAGAGTCGTCGTGCCATTGTAATGATTGGTGCCGGAGAGCAGGAGCACACCATTCGATGCGTTGGTGATGTTGACCGGAGCATTGGCGCCCGTTTGGTCCAAATTCCCGGAAACCGTGAACACCGTGCCGCCGCCCACCGCGAAAGACACACCGCTGCTGGTGATCTTCGTCTGCGCCGCCAGGGTGTGGTTGCCAAGGCCGATAGTGACATTCGCCGGGCTCGCGCCATTGTCCAAGGTCAGGAAATTCCCGCCGGAGGAATCGATGGTGTAATTGCGCAAGCTGTTAAAGTAGAGCCCGGTCTCCGTAATTCCGGCCGTATCCACCGTCACGTTCGCGTTGGTGGCGATAACGCTCGGGAAGCGGACCAGCACACCCGACGGGGCGGTGCCACCCACCCAATTGGCGCCGTTGCTCCACACGCCACTGACCGTGGAATTCCAGCTATTGGCGATCGGGATGATGGTGACATTAATACCAATCGTGTGGTTGGTAATGTTGGTGAAGGGAGTGTAGAGGAAGTCGCTCGTGGCCGCGTTGAGCACATTCAGATTGCTCTCCGACAAGCCGCTGAGACCCGCGTAGTTAAAGAGGGTGTAATTGCCCGCGGCGAGCCACGGCGTCGTCGTGCCCACGGCATAGAAGTCGAGGTTGAGATTGCCGCTCGTGAGGGCCAACCCGTTCGGATTGGTGACATTGATTTGGTCATTCGAAGACGGCGTGAATTCGACGATATAGAGCGAATTACCCGAAAGGACCAAGTTACCGACCGTCAGCGTGCCGACCGAGAGGCTGCCCGGCGTCAGAATGCCGTTCGAGGCGACGTTCACGACTCCACCGATGTTGCCGGTACCGCCCAAGGTGGCGTTGCTGCTCACCGAGACGACGCCCGTGCCCGTGGCCGAACCCACGATGTTATTGACCAGCAAGGTGCCGGAAGTAATCGAGGTGTTGCCGGAAATGGTGTTGTTGCCCGCCAACGTCCAAATTCCCGAGCCGTTCACGGAAATCGAGGTGGCGCCGCCGCCGCTGCCGTCACCGATATTGGCCGTCAAGGTGGCGTTGCCCGTACCCTTGAGGTTGATGGTGCGAGCGCCGGTGCCGCTAATCACCAAGCTGCCGGTGTTGGTCAGGACCAACGGACCCGTGCCGGAAGCATCCAGGGTGGCGCCACCGGTGCCAACGGTGAAGAGGCGGTTCGAGGAATCGCCCGCACCGACATACTTCAGCGTGCCACCGTCGATCGTCACGCTGGACGCCGCCGAGGTCGAGCCGCCGATGCTGCTGGTATTGAAGAAGTAGTTGGTGTTGTTACCGGAACTGACCGGGTTCTGCGAGATGGTGACGTTGCCATTACCGATGTCCGTGATAATAGTGCCCACCGGAATGTTCGGGCCGGCAATGGACTGGCCGGGAGCGAGACCGGTGGTGGACGAAACGCCCACGGTCTTATAAGCGCCAAAGGTGATGTTGCCCGCCTGCGTCAGCACCGCCGGAACCGAGATTGTAATATTGGCGCCGTTGATAGCGGTAATGGTCGCCGCTTGGCCGAAGAGGCCCGCCGCTGCAACGGTCTGGCCGATGGAGAGATTCGCCGTAATCGACGGATCGTTCACGACGATGATGTTGCTGGTCGCAAGGGTCGTACCAGGAGTGACGGTCTGGCCGCTGACATGCGCCGTCTGCGTCGTGCCACCATTACCAAAACTGGAGAAGATCATCGTGCCGTTCTGAATGGTGACATTGCCGGTGAAGGCATTGGCATTGGCGAGCGTCAAATTGCTGAGGCCAATTTGCTTCAGGTCACCCGAGCCGGCCACGAAGGGATTCAAGACGAAGTCGGACGTGGTGTTAAAGATCACCGTGCCGTTGTTGGCAAAGGTGCCGTTGGTGCCCAAGGGCAGGCCGGTCGCGCCGCCATTGCCGAACTGCAAGGTGCCGGACCCAATGGTCGTCGTGCCGTTATAGGAGTTGTTGCCGCCGGTCAGGGTCAAGGTGCCCGTGCCGAGCTTAACCAGGTTCACGAGCTGGCTGACTCCGCCATTCGAACCATTGGTAATATTGCCGGCGAAGGTCGTGCTCTTGTTGGTGGTGCCAATCTGCCAAGTCGTCGCGGCATTGGCGTTGCCGGCACCGCGGAGAGTGGTGCCAGCATTACCCGTCAAGGACCCCAAGGTCTGGGTGCCGCCTTCGCGCGTGTTGAAGACGATGCCGCCCGAGCCCAAATCCACATCGATATTACCGAGCGAGTGGTCGGAGGCGGTCTGCAGGCGGAAAGTGCCGTTGGAGGTGCCAAAGAACAGGTTGCCTGTGTAGCCGGAGAACTGGTTGTTGCCGCTGTTGAACGACATCGTGTTGATGGGATCCGTGTTGAACACATTGATGTTGCCCGAGCCCGCAATGTTGCCGGTGAAGGTCTGGTTCACGTTACTGGCGCTCAAGAACAGCCAGTTGGTATTGCCATTCGCATTGATGTTGTTGCCGATGGTGACTGCGGTGGTGGTACCAAGCGCACCCGTTGAAATCGAAGTGCCATTATTGAGGGTGATATTGCCCGTGCCCGCCGCCGTGTTGTTGAGCAGGTTCAAGGTACCGGTATTGACCACCGTGCCGCCGGTGTAGGTGCTCGCGCCACCCAAACTCAGGGTGCCGGGGCCGTTCTTGGTGATCGTGAGGTTGGTGCCGACAATTGAGCCGCCGATGCCCAAGGTGCTGGCAGCATTGCCGACCGTCACCGTGCGATTGTCACTCATGGTCACCAGACCGGTGCCGAGATTCAGGGAATTCGAGCCGGTGAAGTTCACCGTGGCATTCCAGAACTGGGGATTGGCACCCGTCAACACCACCGGTACGCCGCTCGTATTGTCGAGCGTGCCGCCGTTGAGGTTGAAGTTACCGCCGCTACCCAAGGCCGTGTTGCTGTTAATATTCAAACCGCCGGCGTTCAGGATGGTGCCGCCGCTGAAGGTGCTGTTTGCGCCGCTCAAGGTGAGCGTGCCTGCCCCGTTCTTGACCAGGAAGCCGGCCGGACCGGTAATGCTACCGGAATAGGTCGAATTAACATCGGCATTCAAGGTCAGGGTCACCGCCTGCCGGTTGCTGTTGGTGAGGACCAAGTCAGAGGAGCCGGCGAGCGAACGGATGGTCGCGTTGCTCAGGGTGCCGAAAGTCAGGGCTCCACCGTTGAGCGTCACGATGCTGGATTGCAGACCAAGATTATTGTTCAACTGCACTGTGCCGGCATTGAGGTAGGTATTGCCGGTAAAGGTGTTGGCTGTGCTCAGCACAACCGTGCCCGTGCCCGACTTGGTGAGGACGAGCGGATTAGCGCCGTTGTTCACCAAAGTGGTGTTGAGCGTCAGCGTATTGCCGGAATTCTGAATCACGACCAACTCATTAGAACTCGCGGTCAGGCTGCCGCCGTTCAAGGCCACCGAGCCCGTGGTGCCACTGGAGTAAAGCAGGCCACCGGTGCCGAGCGTCAAGGTTACGCCCGGATTGATGGTGATTACCGCGGCCGAGGAGCCGTTGTTCAGCTTGAGGCTGGAGATGGTCTTGTCGCTGGCGAGGTTGCTCGCGGTGCTGCTCGGCAAGCTCACATTGTCGGTGCTGAGCCAGGTGGTGGGGTTATTGCTCGTGTTGTAGGTCGTGGTCGCCACGAGGTTACCGCTCACAATGGTGCCCCAGTCGGTGCCGCCCACCGTGGCAAAGGCCACGCCACCGAGCGTGCTGACATTATTGGTCAAACCAAGGCCGCTGGCGGAGAAGTTACCGGCTGCGGCATTGGTGACCGCCAGAGTTGAACCGACGCTGCGAGAGATGGCACCCGTGTTGATATTGACCGAGCCGCCGGAACCGTTCTTGACGAGCGAGATGGAGGAGGCACCGGTACCCAAAGCCAATCCATTGAGAGTCGCATTGGCGATCAAACCAGCGGTGGAATTGCCATTGACGGTCAAATTCGCCCCATTGATGGTCCAAGCGGAAACCGAGTTCGTCAAGGCCGTGCTGTTTGTAACCGCAAAAGTGCCGGCATTGAAATCCAGAATTACCGTGCCGCTGTTTACCGTGGTCGTGCCGCTGTAGGTGTTTGGCCCACTCAGCGTCAAGGACGCCGGACCACTCTTCGTCAAGGTACCCGTGCCGCTGATGACGTTCGAGTAGGTAACGGCCACCGGGTTGGAGAAGATGACGTTGCCGCTATTCGCAATATTCGACGCAAAGGTGCTGTAGAAGTTCAGACCGTCGCCGAACTGCAACGTACCGCCACTGACAATCGTGCTATTGGTAAACGTATTCAGATTCGTCATCAACAAGGTACCGGGGCCGGACTTTACAAATTGGCCGACCGTGCCACTGAGTGAGCCGCTGTAGGTGGTCACTCCCGCCGGGGTGTTGAACACCACATTGCCAGAATTGAGGATGGCGATATTGCCCACAATGGAACCGGCATTGTTCAAGCCATCACCGAAGGTCAGATTGCCACCTGTCCACGACACCGGCCCGGTGTAGCTACCCACGCCGATCGAGGTCAAATTGCCCGTGCCCGTTTTGACGAGGGAGGAGTTGGAGCCCGTGCCGTTGATGGCGCCGACCGTCATGGTCCCAGTGCCGTTCAACGTGAGACCGATGGAGCTATTGCCGACCGAAACCGTGCCGTTGCCAAAGTTCACCGAATTGCCGCCCGTGCCGAGGTACGTGAAACTACCGGTCCACGACTGCGAATTATTACCGGCGAAGTTCAGGGTGGAGGCGGCGGTGTTGTCAATATTGCCGCCCGAAATGGTCAGCGTGCCGTTGCCAATGGCGCCGACGGCGCCGATGGTCAGGGTCCCCGCGCCAACACTGGTGCCGCCGGTGTAGCTATTGGCCGCCGAGAGAGTCAGATTCCCCGCACCGGTCTTGGAAACCGAGCCCGTGCCGGAGATTGTGCCACCAAAGTTGAGCACGGTCGGGTTGGCAAAGGCCAGGGTGCCATTGTTGGTTACGTTGCCCACCAAGGTCGTCGTGATGCTCGTGCCATCGCCGAGTTGCAACGTGCCGGCCGTAATGGTCGTGCCACCCGTGTAACTATTGCTGCCGAGCAGGACCAAGGTACCCGCCCCCGCTTTATTCAGACCTGAAGCAAGACCATCGCCACTGAGCGCACCGCCGAGGGTCAGGGAGTTGGCACTGACCGTGATGTTACGCGTGACATTGCCGAGCAGGCTGGCTGCGCCAGTGCCCAGATTCAAGCTGTTGGTACCCGTGAAGACCAAGTCGCCATTGATGGCAACCGGATAATTGGACGCCAGCGTCATCGCCGCACCGGAGGTGTTATTCAGGGTATTGGAGACGTTGCCAATGATGTTGATCGTGCCGCCCGTGCCCAAGGCGCCAGCGTTGCCAATGCCCAGGGAGCCATTGTTGATGGTGGTGTTACCCGAGTAGGTGTTCGCATTGCTCAGCGTCAAGGTGCCACCCGTGGCAGTCACCCCGCCGGCCCCGAAGTTGTTGGCGCCGGTTAACACCAAGGCGCCCGCGCCATCCTTATTCAGACTGAAGCCACCGCTGGTGATGGCACTGCCGATGGTCAGCGTGTTATTATTGACGAAGATGGTCCGATTGCTGACGCCGATCGTCGCCGTGCCCGTACCCAAATTCAGGTTGCTGGTGCCGAGGAAGATGAAGTCCACGTTCATGACCAGCGGGTTATTCGCCGCCAAGGTCAGCGCGGCGCCACTCGTGTTGTCGATATTGCCGCCGAAGAAGTTGATGGCGCCGGTACCAATGGCGTTGGCGTTGCCGATACTAAGCACGCCACCCGTAAGAACCGCCGAGCCCGTGTTCGCGGAATTATTGGCCGAGAGGACGAGATTGCCGCCGGAGACGTTCAAATTACCCGTCGTCGCAAGGATGCCACTGATGTTGGCCACGCCCCCACTGACAAAGACCTGGGCCGAGCCCAGTGACGCATTACCCGTCACGTTCAGGGTGCCGTTGGAAACATTCAGAATACCCAGCGAGTTCGTACCGGAGAGATTCAAGGTGCCGTTGGTGACCGTGGTGTTACCGGTGTAGCTGTTATTACCAGAAGCCGTCATGACACCCGCATTCACGGTCAGTCCGCCCGCGCCCAACGTATTATTGCCCGTCAGAATCTGCGTACCCGTGCCGGACATAACCGCAAAGCCAGGACCGGTCAGGACGCCATTATAGGTGCGGGTCGTGCCCGAGGACTGGCTGAAGTTGAGTGACACCGCGGCGCCGGAGGCATTCGCCAAGGCCAGCGATTGATTACCAATCAAGCCACCAATATTGCCACTGGTCAGAGACCCAAAGCTCAGGTTGCCACCCAGGTTGTTATAATTGAGCGTGCTGCTTTGCAGTGCCAAGGCGTTGCCCAGAATCAAGGTGCCAGCGTAGATGGACGTATTCCCGGTGTAAGTGTTGGCGCCAGCCAGGGTCAAATTCCCGGTGCCGTATTTGCCCACCGTCATGCCGGTGTTGTTACCATCAATGATTGAGGTGCTGATGTTGGCCGTGTTGCCACCGGCGATGAAGGAGATGAGATTCAATTCCGACACATTGCTGGTCAAGCTGCCCGTGCCTTGAATGCTCTTATTTCCTGAGCCGCTGGCGAACAGCACGCCGCCCGCATTCACGGTCAAGATCGTGCCGAAATTGGTCGTGATATTGCCTGCTCCGGTACCGCTCATCAACAGAGTGTTGATCGAATTGTTGGCGGACAACGGTGTGCTCCCGTTGCCAGTCAACTTTACATTGTCGGTCGCGAGCCAGTTATTCGGGTTGGTGGTAACGTTGTAGCTCGTATAGGCCTGCAGCGTGCCGCCACCCGTGCGGGTGCCCCAGTCGGTGCCGTTAATGGTCAGGAAAGCGACGTTGCCGCCGGCAGTATAGAGGCCATTGACCAAGGGAGAAGTGATTTCTTGGGTAACTATTACGCCCGGATCCGAACCATTATTTACCGGGAGGGTCATGTTCAGAATGCCGCCGGTGGCACGGACCAAGCTGGCGCCGAGCTCCAGGGTCGGCTGTTGATTGACACCACTGGTCAGAATGATGTTCGTATAACCCGTGTTGATAGTCAGGATCGAGCTGGCGGCAAACAACTCCTTGCTCTGTGAATTTGTGTCGGAAAGCATCAACAGGGTGCCGCCGTTATTTAACGTCAGATTCGACACCGGATTAACAATGTTGCCGGATGTGCCGGTACTGTAATCCAGCACGAGGGCACCACCGCTAATCGTCGTGGTACCGAGGTAGGTGTTGAGGGTGGCCAAGGAAAGATTACCGTTGCCGATCTTGGTCAGACCACCGTTGCCCGAAAGACCACCATTGGACCACGAATGATTGGCCCCATTGGTGTCGATGGTGGCATTACCCGAATTGACACTCAGCACGCGGCTGGCCAAGTCGCCGGTAGAAGCGGCGCCGTATTGGAAGGTACCGCCGTTGAAGGTGATGGGACCCGTGGCCTGGCCCAAATTGGTTACCGTGCTGGTCGTGGCCACCACCGTGCCGGCGTTGATCGTCAGTCCATTGAAGGAATTGGTTCCACTCAGAGTGAGAGTGCCGCTGCCCAGTTTCGTCAGGTTGCCACCGGCGTTATTGCCGATATTACCCGCGATGGTCACATTATTGCTGCCGACGTCAAAGGTGGTATTGCTGCCGGCAATCGTCACCGTGCGGGACGAGATGTCCGTGGTGTTGTTGGCGGACCAGATCAAGCCGCCATTATTCAGCGTCAAGTTCGCATTCGTGCCGAAGTTGGAGATGTTGGAGAAGGCGATATTGCCGCCAATCACATTGGTGAAGCCGCCATAGGTGTTATTGTTCGTCAGGGTCAAGGTGCCATTGCCATTCTTGGTGAAACTGCCGGTGCCGCTAATGATCGAATTATAGGTCAGCGCGCCGCCGTTATTCACCACCAAGGCGCCATTGTCGACGATGTTGCCACTGGTGATACCGGTCGTGGTACCGTTGCCAAATTGCACCGTGCCGGCGCTGATGGTAACGGTGCCGTTGAAATTACCGGCGCCATTAAGAACGAGCGTACCACTGCCCAGCTTGGTCAAGGCGGAGAGAGGACCGGAAGTTACGAGTCCGCCAACCGACAGCGTATTGGCGGAAACAGTCACGGCCCGGTTGGTGTTGCCGGCGACGGTCACGTTGCCCGCGCCCATGTCCAAACTTTGCGTGCCGGTAAAGGTGAAGTTTCCGTTCCACGTTTGGGTCATCGCGGTGTTGGAGAGCCCGAACGAGGTGTTGCCGTTATCCAGCGTGACCCCGTTGGCACCAATGATAAAGGAGCTGCTCGAACCCAAGGCGTTCGGATCGTTGATGACCAAGGTACCGGCATTCAGCGTGGTGGTGCCGGTATAGAAGTTGTCGGAGGCCAAGGTGACCGTGTTGTTCAAGTTCTTGATCAAGTTACCCACGCCAAAGATCGGCGTGCTGAAGGTCTGGTCATTGGCAAAATTCAAGGCCAGGTTGGCCGACGTGGTGTTCAGGAAGATATTGGTGTTGGCCAAAATCCCGCCGTTCACCGTGCCATTGCCCAATTGCAACGTGCCGCCGGTAACCAGGGTATCACCCAAATAGGTGTTGGTGTTGACAAAGGTCAGCGTGCCGGTGCCCGCCTTGGTGAAGGCGCCGCCACCGTTGTTACCAATCGGATTGTTAAAGGTAATCGAATTACCGTTGGTATCAATTATGCCGCCGTGAAGGTCGATTGTGATCGTTTTGGAAGAGACGTCCACGCCCACACCCGATGCATACTGCAGGGTACCGCCAGACAGATTGATGTTGCCGGAGGAACCAAGGTTATTGAGCGAATTAAAGTTCAAGACGCCGCCCGTGCTCAAAGTCACGTTACCGGCAAAAGTATTATTGCCTTGCAGAACGAGAGTGCCGCCATTGGCTACGATGCCGCCCGCGCCGAGATTTACCGGGCCGCTGAAGGTCAGCGTGCCGGGCCCGAGCTTATTCAAATCGCCGCCGGTTCCAGTGAAGGTACCGCCAAGGGTCAAATTGCCGGAGGCCGTGGTAATATTGAACGCCCCGGTGCCGAAGCGGGTGACGTTGCCCGTGCCCATGTTCAAGTCACCCGTGCCTTGGTAAACGATGTCCGCATTCCACGCCTGTTGGTTGTTTCCGGCCATGGTAATGCCAGTTGAAGACAGGGTGGTGTTGGCGCCGATGGTGATCGGGCCAGTGCCCAGCGCGCCCGCATTGTTGATATTCAAGGTCGCATTCGAAACAATGGTGGCGCCACTGCGATTGCCGTTGCTGCCGCTCAAAGTAACGACACCGCCCGTAATGTTAAAGTCTCCGCCGCCCAACGTATTGGTCGCGCCACCCAAGGTCAAATTGCCGCCAGTCACATTCACACCGCCCGTGGCCACAATGCTGCCTGAGAGCACCATCGAACCATTGCTTACGTTAATGCTACCCGTGCCCAGGCTGATGAAACTAGACGTCAGTGTCTGGGAGCCGGAACCAGCCATGGTCAGCGAGGCCCCATAACCCGTGTTCTGATTGAAGAGCGTGGCATTGCCGCTCGTCAGATTGCCCGTATAAGTGTTCGTACCGCTGCCCGTGAAGACCAGGCCGACGCCAATGTTGGCGTTATTAATCAAGATAATGTCCTGGTTGCCGCTGATGCCCGCCAAGGAGGCACTCGTGATGCCATTGCCGAAGGTCAGATTCGTGCTCGTCACGTTCGTCGCGACAATGTTGCCGCCCTGGCCGATGAAATTCAGGACCGAATTCTGCAGGGCCAGCGAATTGTTCAATTGCAGGGTGCCACTGTAAACCGCCGTATTGCCCGTGAAAGTGTTTGCACCGGAGAGAATCACTCGGCCGGAGCCAGCTTTGCTCAACGAAGTCGGGGCGCTGCCATCCACAATGGTCGAGGCAATGGTCAAGTTGCCGGAATTGTTGTACTGCAACAGGACCAACTCGCTCACATTACCCGTGGATCCGGCCAAAGAACCACCGGTAATGGTGGCGTTAGTCGTGACAGAAGACGGCATCAGGATGCCGCCCGAAGTCAAAGTCAGCGTATTGCCGCCGCCAATGGTGACCGTTTCGTCAGACGCTCCGGCCAAGCGCAGGGAATTGATTGTCTGAGTGCCGACATTTGCGGTCGTGCTCGCTGACAAACTTACGTTGTCGGTCGAAGCCCAAGAGGCGGGATTCAAGCCGGTCTGGTAGGTTGCGATGCCCAAAAGGCCATTGCCGCCGCCGGATACCGTGGCCCAGTCGGATTTGCCAATCGTGGCATAAGCCGAATTACCATCCTGGCTAACAATGATACCGTTGAGCAGACCGGGGACACCACCGACGTTTACATTCAGCGTGACGTTACCGTTCGCGGTGCCACCGAAGTCCACGTAGGTGCCACTGCTGCGGGTCAGGTTCCCCAGATTGACATTGAGGCTGGAGGCGCCATTCGGAACCAAATTGATTTGCGCCAAACCATACAAATTCGTCGGGCTAACAGCAACACCGACCAAAGATTGAGTATTGATGGAGCCAGAGTGGCCGGTGAACTGCAAGGTATTGTTGCCCTGCATTGAAATCTGGGTCTGGGAACTCAAGACGTTCGTATCCGGCGAGAAGCCACCCGCGAAATTCACATCGAGCGCGCCCGCCAAGATCGTGGCACCGCCCGTAAAGGTGTTATTACCCTGCAAGGTCAGGGTGCCGCCGAGATTGCCGGTTTTGGTGAGCGAGCCGGTCCCGGAGATATTGCCGCCGTAGATCGTGGTACCATTGCTGGTGTTAAACACCAGGGAGCCATTATCAAGCACGTTGGCGCTGGCCAGCGAACTATTGGTGATGTTGCCGTCACCAAGGGTGAGGGTGGAGGTCGTAATCGTGGTGTTGCCGACGTAAGTGCTGTTACCCACCACCGTCAATCCAGCGGTACCGGAGATATTGAGCCCGGACAAAGTGCCCGAACCCGCGATCGGGCCGACCGTGAGGGTCGCGCCGTTGACGCCAATCGAACGAGTCGTGTTTCCGCCCAAAGTTACCGTGCCGGTATTCATGCTCAAGGGGCTCGGGCCGACAAAGGAAAAGTCAGCATTCCAGTTTTGGGAGATAACGCTGCCATAGTTGACTGTCGTGCTGGCGCCCACGTTGCCACCGTTGATGATGAAGGTGCCCGTGCCAACCGCCGCATTGGACCCGAAGACCAAGGTGCCCGAATTAAGGATGGTGCCACCGGAGTAATTGTTATTGCTGGCACTCAGGGTCAGGGCGCCGCTACCCGCCTTGGTCAGGGTGAGACCACCTTGAATCTGGGCACTGACTGTCTGGGCCGTCGGACTAAGAACAAAGACGAGATTGGTGCTTGCGCTTGAGTTAATACCGTTCTTCACCGTCGCCACTGCGGAATTCGAGACGCCATTGCCAATTTGGAGGGTGCCGCCGCTGACCGTCAGGTCCACCGCGATAGAATTACCGGTCAGGATCAGGGTGCCGGCGCCGGACTTCGTCAGGACCGAACTGGTGCCGGAATTGGTGATTGAGCCTCCCATGGTCAGATTGCCCGCGGTGACCGTGATGGTGCGGCCTGAATTTGCGTTCGCGATGGTGCCGGTGCCAAAAGTCAAATCGCGCGTGCCGCCAAAGGTGAAGCTGCCCAAGGTGATGGCACCGTTGTTGTTCAAAACGATCGGGCCATTCGACGTATTGTCGATGGAGCCACCATTGAAATTGAACGAACCGGAACCAAGGGCGTTCGGACTGTTGATATTCAAGACGCCGCCATTGATGGTCGTTCCGCCCGCGTAGGAGTTGATTCCTGTCAGAGTCACGGTATTGGCCGCGAGGGTCAATGCACCCGAACCACTGATGACACCGTTGAGCGTCTGCGAGGTCTTCGGATTCAGAATCAAGAGACCATTGTCAACTATGGTCGAATTACTCAGCGCGCCACTGGCGGTGCCGTTACCCAAGGTCAAGGTGCCGCCCGCAATGGTCGTAACGCCCGTGTAAGCCGTGGTCCCGATGATGGTCAAATTGCCGGAACCGTTCTTGGTCATATTGCCGGCACCGGTGAGACTGGCGCCCACGGTCAAAACCACGTTATTGCCGTTGGTGTCGAGAGTGCCCGTGCCGCCAGCGTTAAAGGTGAACGTGCGGTTAAGGCTGAAGTCCGTGGTGTTCGCCGTCTGCCACATCAAGGTACCGTTGCCGAAGATGACATTGGCGTTGGTACCCAAAGTCGTGGAGTTAACGGCGATAATCGTGCCCGCCAGGATTTGGGTCGAGCCGGTGTAGGTATTATTCGCCCCGAGCGTCAAGCTGCCGGAGCCGGTCTTGATCAAGCCGCCGACACCCGTATTACCCACCGAATTCGCAAAGAGGACGTTGTTGCCGTTCGTATCAATGGTAGCACCGCCCGCACCGAAGGTCAGAATCTTCGCGGAAAGGTCGGCCGTGTTGTTGGTGGCAAACTGCACACCACCACCCGTGAAGGTGATGCCCTGGCCTACGCCGAAGCTGTAGATGCTGTTAAAGCTCACCGTGCCGGCGCTGATCGTCGTATTGCCCGTGTAGGTGTTCACGCCATTGAGCGCCAAAGTGCCGCTGCCCGCTTTGGTCAAGGTGAAGGCGCCGCTAATCGGGCCGCTCACCGTCAGGGTCGCGCCCACTGTGGTGTTCACCGCGTTGGCGGTAATGGTGCGGTTGTTGCCCAAGGTCACCGCGCCGGTGCCCAAATCCAGGTTGCCCGTGCCGGTGTAGGTGAAGTCCGCATTCCACGCTTGGGCATTGGTGCCGGCATTGACCACTGTCGCGCCGCTGATGTTATCCAGATTGCCGCCGTTAATCGTCAAGGTGCCCGTGCCCAGCGCATTCGAGCTGCCGATCGCGAGGGTGCCGCTATTCAGCGTGGTGCCACCGACATAAGTGCTGGCCCCGGCCAAAGCCTGGGTGCCCGTGCCCGAAATAATCAGCGAGCCGGAACCGGAAATGTTGCCCGTTTGGGTGGAGACCGCACCGGTCTTGGTGCTGATCGTCAACGGCACCGCCACCAAGGTGGTGTTTTGGAGCGAGAGACCCGATCCGCCGCTCACGCCTGCCACGGTGGCGTTGGTGAGGGAACCAAAGCTCAATTGGCCGCCTTGCAGCGAAATCACGTTATTCTGCAAGGTGGTGTTCGTGCCCAACTGCAAAGTGCCCGCGCCCAGTACCGCCGGACCGGTGAAGGTATTGACGCCAGTCAGAATCACGGTGCCCGGACCGCTCTTCGACACCGTGGTGCTGCCACCATTGTCCACAATGACCGAGTTGATGGTCATCGGATTGGTCGTGTCGTACTGATGGATCGCCAATTCCGAATTCGCGCCATTCGAGCCCGCCAGGCTGCCGCCCGTGAAGGAGTAAGTGCCGGTGCCGGTGCCGAGAATACCGCCCGTGCTGAGAGTCAAGGTCTGGCCGGAATTGATGGTGACATCGGTGCTGCCGCTGGTGAAGCGCAGGTTGTTAACCGTGACCGTGTTGGTCACTTGCGTGCTGGTCAGGCTGACGTTGCCACCAGAGGAGATGGTGTTGCTGGTATAATTACCCGCGGCCATCGCGGCGATCACACCATTGGCGCCCACCGTCGCCCAGTCGGTGCCATTGACCGTGCCGAGAGCAACTCCGTTGATTGTAAAAGCCGCGCCATTGGTGCTCGAGGCATTCACCACGACATTGCCCGTCGTCGGGAGACCGATATTCAGGAGCGCACCGCTGCTGCGGGAGAGCGTGCCGAGGTTGGCGCTGAGGTTCGCGGCGCCGTTTTGCGTCAGCGTCAGGTTACTGCCACCGGTCAGAACCGTGGTGGTGGAGTTTTGGCTGTTCGTCGCGCCGGAAGCGCCTTGCAGCTCAATGGTGCCGCCATTCAAGGTCAGAACGCCACTCGAGGGGAGAATGTTTGTGGAGGGCGCGCTGGCGCTGCCGAAGTTTTCCACCACTTTGCTGTAATTGATCGTCGTGTTGCCGACGTAGGTTTGGGGGGCGTTCAAGGTCAGCACACCGTTGCCGGACTTGGTCAGGGAACCCGCGCCCGTCATCGTGCTGCCATAAGCGACCGCAGTCGGATTGGTGATCGTGACGTTGGTGTTGTTGAGAACGATATTGCCCGCGTATGAACCCGTCGTCGTGACATTGCCGAGGAAGAGATTGCCGCCCGACATGGTCAAGGTGCCCGAATCGGAATTGGTGGCCACCAAGGTCAGGTCGCCCGTGCCGGTCTTATTGACATTACCCGAGCCGCTGATGGCGCCGGAAATGACGGAGGCCAAGGTGTTATTGATGCCAAAGGTGCCGTTGTTGACCACGCCGCCGAGGATGGAAGCGACCTGCGTGGCATTACCGGTGAGTTGCAGAGTACCCGCATTAATGGTCGTGCCGCCGGTGTAAGAGCTGGCGTTCGTCAACAACAAGGTGCCGTTGCCGCTCTTGGTGAGGCTGAAGCCGGAACCGCTGACGATGCCACCGACCGTCAATGTATTGGCATTGACCGTGACGTTGCGACTGGCGCCCAAGGCCACACTGCCCACGCCGAGATTCAAATTATTGGTGCCATTAAACGTGAAGTCGGCATTCCACTGCGAAGTCACGTTGGTCAGGGTCACCGACGATCCGGCATCCAAGACGCTCGCGCCGTTGATGAGGAAAGTCGTGTTGGCCGGAATGGCGGAGTTGTTATTGAGGACCAGATTTCCTGACGTCAGAACCGTGTTACCCGTGTAGGTGTTGGCCGCCGAAAGCGTAACCGAGCCCGCACCCGTCTTCGTCACATTACCATTGCCGCTGATCACGGGCGAGAAGGTCTGAGTGATATTGGCCGGAGTATTGAAGGTGACGTTCGTGTTGTTACCCAAAAGAATCGTGCCGCCGACTACGCCCGCCGTGGTGCCGTCGCCCAGTTGCAAGGTGCCTTGATTGACCGCGGTGCTGCCCGTGAAGGAATTGAGCGCCGTGAGAGTCAAGGTGCTGGATGCCCCTTGGGTGATGTTCATGCCGCCCGTGCCGGCGACCAGCGGAGCAAAGGTCACGCTGCCGGCATCGTTGAAGGCCAGGATGCCGTTGTCCGTGACGCCGCTGGTGCTGTTGATGGAGCCATTGGCGGTGCCGTTACCCAAGGTCAAATTGCCCGCGCTGATGGTCGTCGGACCATTGTAAGTATTTACGCCGGTCAAAACCAGGTTACCCGAGCCGGCCTTGGTCAAGCCGCTGCCAAAGGCCGCGCTCGAAATGACACCACCGATGGTCGTGGTATTATTAGAAATGGTGATTTGGCGGGTGCCGTTGACGAGGCTTACGGCGCCCGTGCCCAGATTGGTGTCGGTGTTGCCGCCAATGGCAAAGTCGCCCGCCCACGTCTGAACCAAATTATTGGGCAGGAGGACGGTCGTGCTGTTGTTGTTCAACGTGCCGCCCGCAAACGTGATGGTGTTGGTCGTGCCGTTACCGAGAGCGCCAATATTGTTGAGTTGCAAGGTACCCACAGTGAGGGTGACACCACCGGCGAAATTGCCCGCCGTCGTCAAAACCAAGGTGCCGCCGCCGAGCTTGTTGAAGGTCGAGCTTGCGCCGCTATTGTTGATATTGCCGACGACCAAACTGGAGCCGCTGACCGTGATGTTCTGGGCGCTGTTCGCCAGGATGAGGTTGCCCGAAAGAGTCGTATTCGTCGTGGAATTCGAACCCACATAGGTCATTCCACTAACGACCGAGAGGTTGTTGGCCAAGCTGATGTTGGAGCCGACGACATTGTCCAACCCGCCGCCATTGAAGGTGATGGTTCCGTTGGCCGCCGTGGCGGTCGCGAGCGCGAGCGTGCCGCCGGTATTAACATTCGTGCCGCCAGTGTAGTTGTTGGTGACATTACCCAAAGTCAATGTGCCGGCATTAACCGTTAAACTGCCGGAGCCCAAATTAAGGCCGCCGAGCATCGCCAAGCCACCCGTGCCGCTTTTGGTCAGGGCTAGGTTGGGGGTGCTGAATAAACCGGCAAAAGTAAGGGTGCCAGCCGTCGAGGTAATCGTCGTCGCATTCGCCGACAGTGAAGTTGTGAGGTTGGACGTAATATTCAAACTCTGCGGGCCGACGAAGGTGAAGGCCGTGTCCACAAACACCTTCTGATTTCCGGTAAGAGTCACTGCGCCGCTGCCGTTGCTGCCGATGCTGGCGCCGTTCGCGATGGTTAGGTCGGCATTGGTTCCCGCCGCCGGCAGGGCGCCCGCGCTATTCAGGAAGAGCGTGCCGCCATTGACAACCGTGTGACTAGTGTAAGTGTTCGTGCCGCCCAAGCCGAGGGCACCTGAAGTAACGGTGATTCCACCCGTGCCCAGGTTGATGTTGCCGTTCAGGTTTTCAGTGCCAGCGCCATTGCTCGTGATGCTGCCCGAGGCACCGGCCGCCGTAATGGTGCCGGTATAAGTGAGCGTCGAGCCGGAGGCCGTCACAAAATTAAGCCCGGTGCTCGCCGGCAAGGAGATCGGGAAATTGCCGCCAATGCCCTTCAAATTGTAATTCACCGAACTGGTGAGGCCAAGACCACCGCCCAACAGATTCAGGATGGAATTGGCAAAGGTCGAACTGCCACCCGCCACGATATTGCCCTGGTTGATGGTGGTGTTGCCGGTGTAGGTGTTCGCACCGCTGAGGGTCAAATTGCCCGGACCGGACTTCGTAATGGTCGTGGTGTTCTGCGTTCCGGCATCAGTGATGGTCGAGGACACACTGAGATTGCCATCACCCAGGAAAAGGAGTTCAGCGACCTGGCCGGGCGTGCTGCTGACCAAATTGCCACCGAGAATCTGATAAGTGCCGCCGCCCGTGGACAAGATGCCGCCCGTGCCAACCGTCAGGACTTTGCCCGAATTGATATTCAGTGTCGCCGTGCCATTGAACCGCAAAGAATTGACGGTGCTATTCGCCGCCACATTGGCGCTCGGGCTCGATGCGAGATTGATGTTATTCGTCGACGTCCAGCCGGAAGGATTGGTGCCGCCGCCGGTATTGTAACTGGCCAGCGGGAACGCGGACAAATTGCCAAGAGAATTGGCGGTCAGGAAGGTGCTGTTCCCGGCCGTGCCAAAGGCGACTCCACCCATGCTAAAGATGCCATTGGTCAGCATGGCCGAGCTGTTGCCCGGATTCTGGAAGGTGGTATTGCCCACGATGTTGCCACTGAAGGTCGGGAAATTCACGTTCAGCGTGGCAAAGCCCGCGCGGGAGACCAGACCCCAGTTCGTATCCACCGCAAAATTGCCGTTCGCCACGATATTCATCTGCACGGCACCCGTATTGAGATTGAGGAAGGTGAGGTTTTGCGACACCGCGCGCGTGGAATTGCCGTTGATCGTGAAGTTGGCGGCGGTGCTATTGATGCCGATGAGGTTGCCGGCGCTGCCCAGAATCTGGGAAGAGGGCGAATTCGAAAAGCCGCTGTTGAAATCCAAGGTCAAAGTACCGAAGGAGTAGTTCATCGAGCCGAAGGAGATCGGCGTCGTGGGATTGCTGTTTACAGTGCGGGGCTGGTTGATCGTCGCCGAACCACGGAAGGCATTGGGGCCGGACAAAATCAAATTTCCGGGCCCATCCTTGTTGAAGCTGCCCGGATTGGTGCCACCGTCAACAATGCCGCCGATGATGCTCACCGTCGTGCCCGCGCCCACCGTCAGGGTGCGCGAAGTCGTGGTGTTGCCCAAACTCACCGTGCCGGTGCCGTTGAACGTGAAACTGTTGCCGGTCAACTGGCTGTTGCCGCCAAAAGTGATGCTGCGGTTTGTTATCATCGCTGCGCCGGTTTCGTTATCCAAGGTGCCGCCATTGAGCGCGATGGAGCCGGTGCCGATGCCGTTCGCATTGATCAGGAAAATGGTACCCGCATTTAAATTGGTCGTGCCGGTGTAGGTATTGGCGTTGGAAATGGTCAGATTGCCGGCACCAGCCTTGGTGAAGGCACCGCTGCCCGAGATGGCGCCACCGACGAGAATATTAGTGCTCAACACCGCATTGCCCGGAGCTTGATTGATTTGGAACTGAGAGCCGTTATTGGTGACGTTGCCTTGGAGTTGGCCAGTGACCGTTCCATTGCCCAGCACCAAGGTACCAGCGCTAATAAGGGTGTTGCCGGTGAAGGTGTTTTGGCCGAGCAAGGTGAGGGTCGCACCGGAGTTACCCGTTTTAGCCAAACCGCCCGTGCCGCTGACCACGCCACCGAGCGTGAGAGCCGAATTCTGATTGGACCAATTCATGGTCACTGCGGTGAGCACAATGGAGTTGGAAGCGAACTGTAAATCGTCATTGGCTTGGAGGCCGATGTTTCCGATCAAATTAACCGTTTGATTGGTGGCGATAGTGAGAGCACCACCGGATGAATTATCCAATTGGGCCGCGCCGTTGGAGCCCGTGGTGTTGCCATTTATCGTCAGCGCGCCAGAACCCAGCGCGTTGGCATTGCCGATATTGAGGCGCGCATTGGCATTGTTATTGGCTGAGGTCAGACTAATTCCTCCGCTAAACGTGTTGTTGCCGTTCAGGGTGGTGGTACCGTTGCCCAAGATAAAGCCGCCGGTTCCGGAGACGACGCCATTCAAGACCAGCGTGTTCTGACTGCCGCCCGAAGCGCTGGGCCGGGTCAGGGTAAAGGTGCCCAAAGAAACGGGACCGCTGAACGTGGTGGAGTTGCCCGTGACCGTGAGGCTGGTGGCACCGGTCAGCGTGACATTGCCGCCGCCAAAGTCCAAGGGACGATTCAAGCTGCCGATGGTCGGGCTGCCGGAGAGGAAAACTGGATTGGCGCCCGAAAGCGCGATCGTACCACCGGTGGAGTTCGTGATATTGCCGCCCGAAAGGACGATATTGCCCGTGCCCAGGGCACCATTATTAGATACATTCAACGTACCGCCCGTGACCGTGATGTTGCCATTTCCGCTATTGGCCGCGCTGATGACCATATTGCCGCCACTCACCGTCAAATTACCGGCAAAGGTGTTGGGGAGGCTGAAAGTGAGTATGCCCGTCGCATTACCGGAGTGAAAAATATTACCCGTGCCGCTGATGGTGTTCAAATAAGTGATATTGGTGGCACCCGAGGCAAAAGTCAGATTGCCGTTGTTGACAATATTGCCCGAGAGAAAGCTGCTGACGCTTGCACCATCACCGATGGTCAAACCAGCACCCGCCGCGATGGTTGCGCCACCGGAACTGGTGTCATTGCCGGAAAAGGTAAGATTGCCCGCTGACACCGTGGTGGGACCGGAAAAAGTGTTATTGCCGCTGAAGACCAAACTACCCGTCCCCAACTTCGTAATTCCCAAGCCCGCGCCGGAGATGACACCGCCGACAGTCAGGGTGCCCGTTCCATTCACAGTGACTGAGCGATTGCCGTTCAACCACACCGCACCAGTACCAACATTCAAATTCTTATTACCCGTGTCTACGAACGTCAGACTGCTATTCCAGAACTGGACATTATTATTAGTGAGTACGAGCGTGGCACCGGAAGAGTTGTCAATCGAGGCGCCATTGAACGTGATAGGCCCGGCACCCAGGGCGGCGGCATTGCCAAACTGAATCGTGCCACCGTTGGCGGCAACCGGACTCGTTCCGGTGCTTGCGCCGGTGAAGCTGACGGTGCCAGCAGTGAAGGTAATGGGACCGGCGCCGCTGAGGTTGCCCGGAAGCGTGACCGCCGTGGCATTCTCATTGATGATCAAGTTGCCGGTGACGACGATATTGCCGTTCACTGCGCCATTGGTGGCCCCGGAGCCGAGCTGCAACGTGCCGGTATTAATAAAGGTGTTGCCCGTCAGGGTATTCGTGTTCGTCAGCACCAAGGTGCCGGAGGGGCTGCCGCTGGTGGTCAAATTGCCCGCGCCGCTGACGACGCCCGCATAGGTCTGCGTGGTGGCGTTGCCCTGAATCACGAAATTGCCGCCCGTGGCGATCACATTGCCCACCGGCAGAATATTGGTGGCGCCATTGCCAAACTGGAGAGTGCCGGTCGTGACGGACGTGTTACCCGTGTAAGTCGGCGCCGTGGTGAACACGACCGTGCCCGTCGCACTGCCCGTCTTGGTTACATTACCTGAACCGCTGATGACTTGGGTAATCGTTTGCGTGGTGCTGCTGCCGTTGATGATCAATCCGGCATTATCCACAAAGCTGCTGGTGGCCGTGGGGAACACGTTGTTCGTGCCGTTGCCGAGGGTCAAGTTGCCCGCGCTGATGGTGGTCGCACCGGTGTAGGTGGGCGAAGTGCCGAGAGTGAAATTACCTGTGCCAACCTTGGTCAGCGCGCCGCCCGTGCCCGACAACACCCCGTCCAATTCCGTGTTGCTATTATTATTGCCCGTGCTGAGGGACACACCCGCAATGGAAAGACCACCCGTGCCGGACAAACCACCGAACGTGGCGGAACTCTGAGCGCCAAAGCTGATGGCTCCGGCGCCGCTGGTGCTCACCGTGCTGCTTTGCAGCGCCGTGCCAACGCCCAAGGTCAGGGTGCCAGCGTTGACTGCGGTTGTGCCAGTAAAGGTGTTACTATTAGAAAGGGTGAGGTTGCTGCCCGCGGCGCCGTTCAAGGTCAAATTGCCGGTACCACTAATAACTCCGGCATAGGTTTGCGCCGTGGCGTTTCCAGCCACGGTCAAATTCGCATTATCCACAATGCTAGCCGAGGCCACGGAGCCATTGGTCGTGGTGTTGCCCAATTGCAAGGTGCCGCCGGAAATCGTGGTGGCCCCGGAAAAGGTATTATCATTGGCCAGCGTCAGCGTGCCCGTGCCGGTCTTGGTGAGTGCACCCGCGGTGCCCGAAATCACACCCGTCACCGACGTGCTGCTATTATTACTACCCGCACTCAAGGTCACTCCGGCGATGGAGAGGCCGCCCGAGCCGGTCAAAGCGCCAAAGCTGGCGCTGCTCAGCGCGCCAAAGCTAATCGCCCCAGCACCCGAAGTGTCCACCGTGCTGTTTTGCAGCGCAGTGGCAATACCCAAGGTCAGCGTGCCGGCGTTGACGACCGTCGTGCCAGTGAAGGTGTTCGTATTTGAAAGCGTGAGGTTGCTGCCCGCCGCGCCGTTGAGCGCCAAATTGCCCGTGCCACTGATGACACCAGCGTAAGTCTGCGCCGTGGCGTTGCCCGCGACGGACACGTTGGCGTTGTTGATGATGTTACCGGCCACCGAGCCATTGGCCGTCGAATTGCCCAATTGGAGCGTGCCGCCGCTGACGGTCGTGTTGCCGACGAAGGTGTTCGCCGCCGTCAAAACCGTCGTGCCCGTGCCACCGGTGTTGAGATTCGCCGTACCCGAAATCACATTGTTGACGGTGATGGAATTGCTGCCATTCGTGAGCCACGATTGATCCGCCCCCAACGCGATCAACGGGTTCAGCGTCAGGTTCTGATTCGCCGCACTCGCATTGATGCCGGACGCCCCCAGCGTCAGCGTCGATGTCGCAGTTTGGTTGATCACCACCGGACCAGTCAGATTGTTCGCCAAATAAATCCCCAGCCATGACGCATCGCCACCGATGTTCACGACCAGATTGCCGGCGGCCACAGTGCCGTCCCAGACGGTGACGTTGGTCCCGAGAGGCACGACACCTCCGACCCACGCCGTGGTCAAATTCAAGTCATCGGATGTATCGGCTTTGGTGATATTTTGTGCGAAGGCAACCGGGGTGGCGACACCGGCTGCAATCAACGCGCAAAACAGGGCGGCACTGAGCCGCGCCAGACACCGGCCGGGGGAGGTCGGGAGACGCATTGTCATAGGGGGAGAGACGAGGGGGGAAATAGAGCGTATCAGAGCGTAACGCATGGGGAAAAGCATAGCCAGGGGTGAAAAAAATCCGCAACCGTGGGGGTAGTTGGGAGGGGTAAAGGAGCAGCTTCGAGGTACATCATCAGAAAAAACCGAGCCGCTGTAAACACAATTTTTTACTTTTTTTCAAATTTTTGACCACCCCGGCTTTTGGGCTGCTTTTGGGGCCCCTCGCAGGCGGTCAAAATCCCTGTTTTTGAGCACGTTTTTGAGGGCCCTTGGGAGCCCGCAACAACCGGCTTTTTACCCAACGGGCCAAAAGCACCCCTTTAAGCCCTTGCATTCAGATTTTCCCGGTTCATCGAACTGCACTCCCCACGGCGGACAGGCTCCCTGCGCAAAACGAGGCCGATTTTGGCGCCGATTAGCCGCAACCGCCTGGGTCCATCTGCCGAAGGCCTGTACGGACCCGGATTTTTTGCGGTTTCTCCTCGTAGAATTGCATTTTTCGGCGGCTCAATTTGGCGGTCGGACCGACTTGGATCTAAGGGAAAAAAATGCCTGGCCTGACCTCACCGCGGCAGCCGTGCAACCCGCCCCGTGCCCATTCTCGCGGCCAGACCCGTTGTGCGCAGCATCACCGGCTTGGCGCGCGAAGGACGTATAAATTGCGTAAATAACGATTTTTAAATTATAACAGTTGGGCCTTTGCCGGGTCCCGAAAATAAGCAGCCAAGTCGAGGCTTGGGTTGAATCGTCGCAAAGTCAGTTTTTTTACGTTTTTCTGCGTAGCTTTTTACAATTTGAATTTTCGACAGGTTATGAGCCCCATTTTATGCGCTTATCAAGCCGTTTTCCCTGCGAAAACCCGATCGGAGGCACCGAGGCATTTTGAGCATTTTTGATGTAAAACTTTTGTATCGACTTGACAAATGATTTTATTTTGATATCACTACGATATTCAAACCCGATTCATTCATCTCCCTAAACTCACCATTGACCATGCAAAGCCAAAACTCAGTCCAAACCAGCAAGGAAATCGAGATTCAGGCGCTCGATGGCTGGACCATGCTCGCCGTCAACCTCCTCCTGCTCTTCGGGGCCATTGGCCTCTTTATTTTTGGCGTCGTTGACGCCCTCATCCCCGCCGTGGTGGCGGCCGTCCTCCTCGCCATGGCCGCCATCTTCAGCCTGACCGGCCATTTTACGATCCAGCCCAATGAAGCGCGGGTGCAAATCCTGTTCGGCGCCTACAAAGGCACCGTCCGGCGGAGCGGCTTCCTCTGGGCCAACCCGCTCTACAGCAAGTCCGGCAAAATCTCCCTGCGGGCGCGCAACCTCAACATCGAGAAGCTGAAGGTCAACGACAAGCGCGGCAACCCCATCGAAATCGCCGCCGTAGTCGTCTTTCGCATCGCCGACACGGCCCAGGCGAGCTTCGACGTGGTGGATTGCGCCCGTTATGTGAGCATCCAGAGCGAGTCCGCCCTGCGGCACCTCGCCAGCGTCTTCGCTTACGACCATGGGGAAGAGAACGAACCCACCCTGCGCAGCAATACCGAGGAGGTGTCCAAGGACCTGCGGGTCGAACTCCAGGAGCGCCTTTCGAAGGCTGGCGTGGTCGTTGAAGAAGCCCGGCTGACCCACCTGGCCTATGCGCCAGAGATTGCGCAAGTCATGCTGCGCCGCCAGCAAGCCGAGGCCGTCATCGCGGCCCGACAGAAGATAGTCCAAGGCGCGGTGAGCATGGTCGAGATGGCGCTTAAAGGCTTGGCTGACAAGAAAGTTGTACTCTTTGACGACGAACGCAAAGCCGCCATGGTCAGCAACCTCATGGTCGTGCTGTGCTCGGAGTCGGAGGTCCATCCCGTAATTAACGCGGGGACCTTGTACAACTAAGCCACACTGCCCTGTCCTTCGCCGCTTCCGGCCGTCTTTCACCGACCCGAAACCGCCGCCTCACCAACCTCCTCGTGTCCGACGAAACCCGCAAATCCTTCCTGCTGCGCATCAGCCCGAGCCTATGGAAAGACGTCGAAACCTGGGCCGCGGAGGATCTGCGCAGCGTCAACGGGCAAATCGAGTTCCTGCTTCGCCAAGCCGTCCAACGCCGCAAGCATTCGACCGCCCGACTGGGTGAAACCCCCCAGTCCTGGCCGGCTCCATCACTGCCAGAAAAACCCATAATCCATGAAGAAGAAACAAAATAGGTGATTATATCTTTATTTTATAATTTATATATTTTTTCCACCTAACCCCCACTTCCATCCCTCCCTGCACTTTCCGTCGAGTCGGGCCGCGCGATCCCGAGAAGTTTTCCCGGCCACGGTCCCACCCGATTACAATCATGGCCTGCGATTACAGTTACATTTGCGGGCGCAATCTGTACTATATAAACAAACGCGAAGTGCGTGACGCCAAGCGCTGCCTCATCCCTTTCACTGCTTAACTCCCTAACCTTATGCAAAAACCCTCCATTCTCGGCTTCCTGCTGGTGGCTGCCCTCGCTGTCGCCGGCACCGGCGGCTACTACCTCGGCTGGACCAATGCCTCCACCCATCTTGCCGCGCCGTCCGCCGACGCGACCGCCAACTCAAGCCATGCGGCCACGGGTGGCGCGACGAAAGGCAAAGCTTCCCCGGCCTCAGTCGCGGCCAGCCTCGATGCATTGCTCAAAGCCAATGGCGCACCGACTGCGGACGCCCTGGCCAAGTTCTTACAAAGCCTGCGGCCCGAGGACTATGCGGCCACCCTCACCTACCTGCAAAATGCGGGTGCGAGCGTGCAGCGCGACGCCATCCTGAATGGCCTCATCGCCGCCTGGGCCCAGCGCGATCCCGCCAGCTTCCTCGCCGTTTCCGGCACGCTCACGGTGCCGCGCCTGCGGGAACAGGGTATCGACGCCGCGCTGAAAACGCTGGCCACCAAGGACCCGCAAGCCGCCCTGCAATGGCTCAAGGACAATCCCGGCACCGCCTCGACCATGGCGGCCCGCGACCGCTTTGCCGCCGCCATCGCCGGCTTCGCCGTGGCCGACCCCAAGGGCGCCTTCGACGCCGTGGCTGCGCTGGGCGAAGATAATTTTAGGGATAAACAGTTAAAAAGTGATGCCTTCAAGGCCCTCTCCGACAGCCTGGCGGCGCAGGGCCGCTACGAGGACGCCCTCAAGCTCTTTGGCGACCTGCCCGCCGGCGAGACCCGCAACGACGCGTTCACCCGCCTCGCCGAAAGCTGGGCGGCCTCCTCCCCGCAGGATGCGTCGAAGTGGATCGCCACGCTGACCGACCCGGCGGAACGCACCCGCCTGGGCGGGCGCGTGGCCGAGGCCTGGGCCGCCAACGACCCGGCCGCCGCCGCCCTCTGGGCCGCGCAACTGGACTCCCAATCATTTGACCCCAATACGAAGGGCATGAAAATGAACGACAACGGCGTGCTCCTGGCCAATGCCATCGCCGGTTGGGCGCGCTATGACCTGGACGCCCCGGCCGAATTTCTCAACCAACTGCCGCCCTCGCCGTCGAAGGACCGCGCCGTGGCCATCTTCGCCATGCGGGCTGCCTCGGAAGACGCCGAAGGTGCGATGCAATGGATCGGCACCATCAGCGACCCGACCATGCGGCAAAGCGTCATCATGCCGATGGCCATTCAAATGTATCTCCAAGACCCGGCCGGCTACCAAAACTTTATGGCGACCACGACCTTGGTGGACGACAATACGAAGCAGATGATGTCCCGCATTGCCACCCCGCAACTGATGCAGGGCATGAAAGCGATGAACGCCATGATGGGCTCGGGCAGCAGCGGTGGCGGCAACAGCGATTTTATGTCGAAGATTTTTGAAAGCGCGCTGACCAAGAGCTCCAGCGAGATGAAGGACATGGGCATGGACAAAATGGGCCCGCCCGGGGCGGTGCCAGCCGTCGACGCCGGAGCCGCGGACGCGCAACCGGGCCAGTGAGCAGGCGTGGGGAGACCGTTCTCATCGGAAATCTGTCATGCTCATCCTCGGACTACTGGATCTGCCCTCGCTGCCGGGCGCGTCGTTCTCGCTTTTGGCCACGGCCGTGCACCGGGGCAATTCCATCCCCTGGGTACCTGCCGCGATCGTTGTCACGATCTTGATATTCAGCACGATCCTGGGCCTTTGGGTTCGAGGACTCGCTCAACAAAATCTGGCACAAGTGGCCGATCGGCTCGGCCTGACCTTGCACGAGACGTGGACGTTTTTCGGCCTCGTGAAGTCCACGCCTCTCGCGCTGGGACGGCACCGTGGGCGCGAAGTCGGACTATTTTCCTTTGCCCTCGGCGGCGAACAGAGCAAAAGCAGTTGGGTGGGAGTGTTTGCCGCTTGCGCCGGCCACGACGACTGGGTGGTGCTAATTTCCCGCCCTACGACATTTTGGAGCATGTCGACTAGCGACAAGGTGCGGATATGGGTCGCCGTGGCCCCGGAAATGGCGGGGGGCACGAAGGTTATACGAGGTAAATACGTCCTTCCCAATTTCGCGGCCTCGCCCACCGGGGACGAAACCTTTGACCGCCTCTACACTATAAAGAGTAACTTGCCCGGCGGTTTTCCGGCCAAGTTATTCCCATCCCTCCGCGACCCGTTGGTCGAAGACAAGCCGGCGAACGGACGCTTGGCCATCAACAACGGCCAGGTGCTTTTCATTTATCCCGGCTCTTTCTCCCAGAAGAAAAGCTTGGACCGGATTGCGGGACAACTGGATTTTGTATGTGAATTAGTGGAGAAAATGGAAACGCTGTCTGCAATAACCTGCGAACGTATGGCTGCAAAACCCGGTTGGTGACTGGTTAAGCCAATCCACTTGCCGCACCTTCTCGCCAGCTTTTGCCATGCTTGATTCCCTCGATCATTTTGCCCTTGATGCAGGGTCCTCTCCGCCTTACCTGCTCAGCACCGCTCTTCCGCTGGGTCTTCCGACCCCATGGCCTTGGCTCGCTTTGCTCCTCGTACTTTTTGCCACCGGGGCAATCGTCATATTTTCCATTCGGCGAATGGTTAATCGGAACCTCGAGCAATTGGCTGACCGCTTCAATTTAACCCGGCACCCGCAACCGGCCCGGTTTGCCCTGAAAGTTCCAGTGGTTTTCCTGTCCGGCCGGCATCGCGGGCGGGAAGTGCTATTTTATTCCTACCGCACCAACCAAGAAAATGATGGGCCCGACTGGACGGGCATAGCGGTGGGATGCAGAGGAGTTGGCGATCTGGTGATGGAAAATGCCCGCAAGACCCTCCTCGGACTCAAACAAGCCAGCGTCGCGCAGCGACTTTATGTGGTGCCCGAAGCCGGAGCTCCTGGTGACGTCAAGGCAGTGCTGGCACCCTACGAGGAAATCGCCAACTTTGCTGTCACCTCCACGGGCGACGATGGTTTTGATCACGACTTTACTCTAAGAACCAACCGTCCCAAACCAGCCCTGGCCCTGCTCTCCGCGGACGTCCGAGAGCGCCTGCTTGTAAGCAAATCCAACGGCGGTCGTCTGGCCGTTAACGACAACCTAGTGCAATTCATTTACCTGAATGGATTCTTTAACACGATGAAAATGGACCGCGTGGCCACCCAACTGGATTTCATCTGCGATTTGGCGGAAAGAATCGAAACTTAATGCTCTGGCTGGGGTGCAATGACGCGACTGGCGCAGCTGCAAAGTCCGCGCCAGCGTCTCTACCCGGCCCTTCGGCGGGAACCTGGTCCCGACCACCTTCTCTCTATATATAGATAGATGCCCGCCCCTGCCGTCAGCGAGCAGCCCGCACCATCCGGGCCCAAGTCCGGCTTTGTTTTTCCGTTCCGCTGGCTCGTCGGTGCCCTGATCGTGCTCGCGGGCGCCGTGGTGTACTGGAATAGCTTGGAGGCTCCCTTTGTCTTTGATGACAATCCTTCGATTTTGGAAAACCCGACCATTCGTCAGGTCTGGGGATCCTGGTCGCCGCCAATGAACGGCAGCGGGGTGGGCGCGCGGCCACTGGTGAATTTTTCGCTGGCCCTTAATTACGCGGCCGGGGGCTACAATGTTCCGGGCTACCATCTGACTAATCTGGCCATCCATCTACTCGCGGGATTGACCCTCTTTGGCTTGGTGCGCCGCACTCTCCGCGGCCCGCGGTTGCGCGAACGTTTCGGGGCGGCGGCCTTGCCGCTAGCCTTCTTCAGCGCCCTGCTGTGGACCATCCATCCGCTGCAGACTGAAGCGGTGACCAGCGTGATTCAGCGCACCGAGTCGTTGATGGGTTTGTTTTATCTTTTGACGCTCTACTGCTTTGTGCGCGCGAAAGAAAGTCCCAGGCCGCGACTTTGGCTGTACCTGTCAGTACTGGCCAGTTTTTTGGGAATGTTGACCAAAGAAGTGATGGCGACCGCGCCGCTCCTCGTGTTCCTTTATGACTACACTTTTGTCTCGGCCACAGGGGGAGCAGCATGGCGGGAGCGGCGGGGTTATTATTGCAGTTTGGGCAGCACGTGGTTGGTGCTGGCGTGGTTGGTGTTCGGCGGCCAACAGCGAGACGGTACCGCAGGCTGGGGACTGGGCGTGTCGCCGTGGGACTACCTGCTCACCCAGTGCCAGGCGCTGGTGCATTACCTTTATCTGGCGTTTTGGCCGCATCCGCTGGTGCTCGATTATGGTACCGGGTTGGTGACAAATCCCGGGAAGGTTTGGCCGCAGGGCCTGCTGCTGGTCGGATTATTCGGGGCCACCCTTTATGCGCTAAGGCGGCGATGGCCGCTGGGGTTTTTAGGCGGATGGTTCTTTCTTATTCTGGCGCCCAGCTCGAGCATCTTGCCCATCACCACCCAAACCATGGCGGAGCACCGGATGTACCTGCCCCTCGCCGCCCTCGTCGTGACCGCCGTGGTGGGAATGTACGCTTGGCTGGGCCGGCGGGCGGCTTATTTCGGATTGGTGGCCGCGCTCGTTTTCAGCCTGCTCACGATCCACCGCAACGACGACTACCGCTCCGAGGAGCAACTCTGGATCAGCAACCTCAACTACGAAACCGGCAATTGGCGCGTCTATTATAACCTCGGCTTGGTTTACGAAAAACTCGACCTCCCCAGTGAAGCGTTGTCTGAATACCGGCATGCCCTCGCCCTCAAACCGGACGCGCGCAACGTCCTCGGCAATCTCGGCCTGCTCCTGGCGAAGCTGGGTGACTATGCGGGCGCGGAGGCTATGTATCGCCGCGCGCTGGACTACAAATTCGATGACCGCGAGATTCATTACAACTACGGCAATTTGCTGTTGTTGCACGGCCGGACGGCGGAAGCCATCACGCAATATCAATCGGCCCTGCTGGCGGACGCGAACTACGCGCCCGCGCACAACAATCTCGGAGCCGCGTACCTGAATCTGGGCCGGGCCGACGCCGCCGTGCGGGAATTCGGCACCGCGGCCCGCCTCGATCCGGCCAATGTGGGCGACCATTACAATCTCGCCAACACGCTGCTCAGGCTCAATCGTTTCGCCGCCGCCATCCCCGAGTATGAAGCCGTACTCCGCCTCCAGCCCGACCATGCGGAAGCCCACCACGAATTGGGCATGGCGCTGGCCAATACGGGTAAAATGGCGGAAGCCATTTCCCATTTTGAACAGGCGCTGAAGCTCAAACCCACTTTCCCTGAAGCCCAAACTGCGCTCGACTTGGTCCGGCAACTTTACCCCACCCCGCCCTTGGCACCCTGAAATGCCTGTTGTCCCCACCCTTTTGCCGATGTCCGTCCCGCCCACGGTCCCCCCGCGCTGGGCCCGGTGGCTGGCGAGTGCGCTCCTCGCGCTGGCCGCCGTGGTGGTGTATTGGAACAGCCTGTGGACGCCGTTCGTGTTCGATGACGAACTGGCCATCACGCAAAACGACACCATCAAACAACTTTGGCCGCTATGGACACCGTTGGCGCCGCCCACTGAAAATGCCGCAGGGGTAATTGGCCGTCCCCTGGTCAACCTTTCGCTGGCGCTCAATTACGCCCTGAGCGGAACGCATGTTTTTAGCTACCATCTGGCGAATTTGCTGATTCACATCGGCGCGGGTCTGGCGCTGTTCGGAATAGTGCGGCGCACCTTTTTGCAGCCGGTGCTCAAAGAGCGCTGGGGCGAGCTGGCGCTGCCGCTGGCGTTTTTAATCGCGCTGCTCTGGACGGTGCACCCGCTGCAAACGGAGTCCGTCACCTGCGTGATTCAGCGGACGGAGTCGATGGTCGGGCTGTTTTATTTTTTGGCGCTGTACGGATTCGTGCGCGCATGCGACAGCCCCCGCCCGCGGTTCTGGCTGAGCCTTTCGGTGGTGATCACTTTTTTCGGCATGGCCACCAAGGAAGTGATGGCCACCGCGCCGGTGTTGATTTTTCTCTATGACCGCACCTTTATCGCCGGAACTTTTCGCGCGGCCATTCGCGCCCGCGGCAAATATTATCTCGGCCTGGCCAGTGCCTGGCTCCTACTGGCGTGGCTAATGCTGACGAATGAGCAGCGCGGCGGCACCGTTGGCTTCGGGCTGGGAGTGTCGTCGTGGGACTACTTGCTGACGCAGTGCCAGGCTCTGGTAATGTATATAAAATTGGCGTTTTGGCCTTCGCCACTGGTGCTGGACTACGGCACCGATTTGGTGACGGACCCGCTGCAGGTGTGGCCGCAGGCGGTGCTGCTAATCGCTTTGGCGGGTGCGACGGGTTGGGCCTTGTGGCGGCAACCCATGCTGGGCTTTTTGGGGGCGTGGTTTTTCCTCATCATCGCGCCGAGTTCCAGCCTTGTGCCCTTGAAAACGCAGACGATGGCGGAGCACCGCATGTACCTGCCGCTGCTGGCCATCGTCGTCCTCGTGGCGCTGGGCTGCTTTCGCTTGATGGGCAAGTGGGCGGCCCTTTTCGGCCTGGCGCTCGCCGCCCTTTTTGGCTGGATGACGATTCAGCGCAACCACGATTACCGCTCGGGTGAAGCCATTTGGTCGGACGCCATCGCCAAGCGGCCGGAAAATTACCGCGCGCATTACAACCTTGGCACAGTCTACGGGGCGCAAGGGCGGGTGCCCGACGCCATCGAACAATATCAGGCCACGCTGGCCACCCATCCTGACGACACAGGCGCGCTCAATAATCTCGGCATCCTGCTGGCGCTGACGGGCAACCCGGAAGCCGCGCTCAAGCTTTACCACCACCTGCTCGAAATCAAACCCGAGGACGCCGACGGGCATTACAACCTGGGCAATGCCCTCATCCAATTAAAGGACTGGCCCACAGCCATCGCCGAATTTCAAGAAGCCCTGCGGCTCGATCCCAGCATGGCCTCCGCCGCCAATAATCTCGGCATCGTGTATCTGGTGCTCGACCAAAACGAAGCTGCCGCGCAGGAATTCAGCCTCGCGACGCACGCCAACCCTGCCTACGCCGAAGCGCATTACAATTTGGCCAATACCCTCGTCAGCCTGCAACGGCCGCCGGAGGCCATCGCCGAATTTCGCGCGGCCATCCAGGCCAAGCCGGATTACGCCGACGCCTACAATGGCCTCGGGCTCGCCTTGGGTGGCACCGGCGACACCACCGGCGCGATCGCGGCCTACGGGAAGGCGCTCGAAGCGAATCCGGATTTCGCCGACGCCAAAAGCAACCTCGCCGCCGCGTACGTTAACCTCGGGAACGCGGAATTCCATGCGAACCACTTTGCCGAGGCGGCGGTCCAATACCAGGAAGCCCTACATTTGCAACCGGCCAACCCCGAGGCGCACAACAATCTCGCGGGCGCGTACCTGCGCCTCAGCCGGTATTCGGATGCCGTGCGCGAATACCAGGCCGCCCTCAATCTGAAACCCGACTACGCGGACGCCCGCAAGAATCTTGAACTGATCCAAGGCCTGCTGGGCACGATGGGCACGGGGAAGTGAGCCAGCCGGCCACACTCACCGCGCTCACTTCACCGTCAATTTTGCGTCATTACTGGTGGCTTTGCCAAAAGCGTTCGTGATCACGACGCGGTAACGGCCGCCATTGACGATGCTGGCGCTCTTAATCATCAATTGGCGGGTGGTCGTGCCTTTCTGCAACACGCTGTCATGGAGTTTAGTGTTATTGTGGAACCAGGTGAACTGGAGAGGGCCGTCACCGTTCGCGCCCGCGGCGAACCGAACCGTGGCGCCTCGTTTGACCGCCACATCCCGGGGCTGGCTGGTAATCGTGGGCGGGGACTGGACGACCAGTTTAATGGCCTGGGACGTTATATTTCCACCGTCGCCACTGACCACCAGCCGGTAGGCGCCCATGTCGCTTGCGCTCAAATTGGCCATGCGCAAACTTGCAGTATCAACCCCGCTGAGGTTGCCGCCATTGGCGAGATTGACGCCGTTTTTCTGCCACTGGAAGGTGAGATTGGCGCCATGCGCCGTCACGCTTAAAACCGCCGACTGCCCGGCCTTCTTGGTCAGGTCAGTGCGCGGAAGTAAAATCGTGGGCGGGTCGGGTAAAACGACGGGCGGGGGATCAATGGGCGGAGGTGGATCGAGGAAGGCGGGCAACGTGGTGACGGTGACCACGTTGCTCCAATCCGAGGTGGTCCACGGAGTGTTGGCCATCACGCGGAAAGAGTAGGTGGTATTTTCCGTCAACCCAGAAACCATAAAGGCATTCGGCAAAAAGCCCACTCGATTAGTGGTGTTGGACCAGTCGTCGGCGTCACTGAGTCGCACCTGCAAAGTGAAGCCCAGCCTTAAGGCGCTCGAACTCTCGCTCCAATTCAAAATGGCGGTCGTGGCGCCGATCCGGCCGGCGGCCAGCACCGGGGTCGCAAGATCGGCTTGGGGGCCCAAGCTGAAGTAACGAATATCCGCCCCCGCCGCCGCCACGAGCTTGCCGGAGTTCGAATTGAAGGCGCTTACTTCAGTCGCAACCGGCATCGGAGCCACCACCGCCTTCGTCACGGTGTCGTAAATCTTGGTCTCGGAAAAAGCGAATCGGCCGTCCGCCGAAGCGGAGTACACCTCATCAGATGTGTTCCACAGCACGTTGAGGTTCGCATCGAAAACGCCCCCATTCCAGAATATGCGGCTGCCATCGTCCGACATCACCACCGTGCGGGAACCGAAATAATACACCGGCTGCACTTGGACCGAGCCCATGGCATAGAATTGATCCGCCACGGTATCATACTTGTGCAGGGAGGCATTGGAAATATCGTCATCGCCATGATAATAGTAGCGACCGGTGGGATCATACGCACCTCCGCCTTGCCGGGCGCCCGTGGTCCCCACCACCGTGCCGGTGCTGGTGTCGAACACGGATAGATCGATCCATTGGTCCTCTTCTTCAATCAGCAAACGATCCGGACCACCCGCGGAAATGCGGTATACGTCGCCACCGCCATAGCCCATGGGCTGCGCCGGGACGAACGAATACGTGCGCACGACGGCAAAGGAATCAAGGTCAACGGCCACGAGCGCGCCAATCTCATAATCCGCCACGTAGACGCGATTGTCCCCGTGATGAATGGCCAAATCCGTCACGCCTCGCCCGACCGGGACAACGCGGGTGATGGCCTCTTGCTGGCTATCCAATTCGACCAGATAGGCCCGATCCGTCGCTTGCGAGGCATCCTCACTGATGGCATAGACCAAATTGGAAGCAGGGTCGGAACGCATCATCGTCACGGCCAGCGAATCCACCTGCAAGTGGACGGGAATCACATACGGCCCGGATGGCGTGGAAAGGGTGATATTGGCCTGATACGCTCCCGCCGCCAATTGGGAGGCATCGATATGGACGCCCAACGTGGCCGGTGTAACCCCGTTGGACTGGATAAAGCTCATCCAGGACACCGAAGCATTGGCTGACCACGGAGTGCCGTCCGCCGCCGCGGTAAGGCTGATGGCCGCGCCCAGGTTAGCTTGGCCGTGCACGGTCGCGACGTCCAGCGCCGTGAGATTGCTGGCCACCGTGGAAACGGTGAAGCGGTGAACTTCACCCGGCACCACCTCGTTTGCCTCGACGGCGTCCACGCGCCAGAAATAGGTGTGCCCCGGCGTCAAGGGCGTCCCCAGCTCATAGGCCGAACCCACGATTTGCCCCAAATACTCCGGCGCACCGTTCCCGGCCGCCGCCACCGCCGACTCCGATTCGCCCAAGTAAATTTGATAATTGCCGATGCCGGGGAGCGCCGTCCATTCCAGCTGGGCCGGCGCCAGAGTGATCGATTGATCCACCGGAGACAAATCCCGGCCCAACACCGTATCTCCCAAAGCTTGCGGCAGATTGATAGACGTCAGGGTCCTCTCCACCGGATCGTAGAGGACCAAGCGCGAGTAATCCGACGTGACGACTTGGACCGTGCTGGTGGCCGGCAACTCGTAAACGCGATTACCGGTCGACCATTCATAAATGGCTGCATCGGTGGAAATGATCTCGGCATTCGGGCTGAGGGCATAGACCGGCCCCGATAAAGAGCGCAACGTGGTGCCAATCGAATTGCCGCTCACGACCAGTTGTTTGACCAATATCTTCTGATCGTCAGCGCTCATAAATATGGGCGTGTTCAACGGATCCCGTGAGAGCCCCGTGTTGGGATAGACCGAATTCGTATGGGTAATAAACGTGAGGGTGCCGTTGGCCTGCACCGCGAATTGACAGAGAAAAGAATAGGCCGATCCGGCCGTCCACCCGTATTGCGCCCAGCCAAAGAGGGCGGTCTTGTCGCTGTTGAGCACGATTCCACCCAACCCGAAATCACTGTCCGGCGCCGCGGTGATATTCTGCGTCACCGTATGGGCTTGGCGGTCAAACACGTGTAACACCGGAGCCCCGGCGCCGTCGGTATAGTATATGATATTGCCGCTGCCCAAGGCGAGATGGGCGGTGGTCGTGCCCGGCTCCCAATCCGAGTAAACCGGCAAAGCCAGCGTGTCTGTCAGGGCTAAGGCCTGTAGATCAACGACCGAAATTGCCTGATCCACACTGTTGATAACGAGCAACTCCTTGCCGTCGGCAGAAACCGCCAAATCGGTCGGATGGCTGCCCACGGTAAGGCTGCCGAGGTAGGTCTGCCGAATTGGATCAAAGATAACCACACAGCCTAAGCCGGAGCCATTTTGTTGCAGACCGTAGACGCGCGACCGCGTCTGGTCATCGCGCAAGGCGATGATATTGAGCGGGGCCAAGGTGGCCTGAATCGTGAGTTGGTCCGTCCTCCCGCCGCCGGTCAGGGTGATGTTGGCGGCGTAGCTGCTCTTGAGCAAGGCTGCGGTCTTGAAGGTGAGAACCAAGACACTGGCCTCCTTATCGACTTGGCCACTGACCCAGGTGGAATCGGAGTGGACGGTCAAGGACGCGAGTTCATCAGCCGAATTGACGCTTATCGGAACCCTGAGGGGGACCTGATTTACACCCGGCACCAGCGCCACATTAATCTGTGTCGACCCCAAGTCGAAAGCCGCAGCCTCAAGCTGCCACAGGCAGCATACCAGCAGCAACAACAGGCGCGCACGGCGGCAGAGGGGCTTCATTCAGGTCCCAAGCGGGTTGCTTAAGATTCAATTCTGCCTATCAGAACATACGTTTGGCGCAAGCCCTTTTGCCAACTCTGTTTCAGCGATTTGGATCCCTGGCAAAAAAATGCAAGGTGGTTACCCGGTCAGAAAATCCTTAGTTTCAGGGTTGCTCTGCCGATAGGCTTATATTGAGAATTAAAACAGTGAATACCCCTCACTTCCGTCGGGCTTGCTCAAGGCCAGCGGCTATTTGTTTCATGCTGTGGCTGGGCGGCGCGTGCCTGGGTGGCGCCGAGATTCCGGCAATGTCCAGTGCGGCCGCCCTGGGGCTCAATACGACGGCGGCCCTCACCGCGAACGTGACCGGTCTCGCGGCCGCGCACGCCCCCAACACCGCGACGATTCCCGTGCCGCAACGCGCCATGGCCTATGCCATGCGCCACCAATTCCTGACCAACCGGGCCAAAGGCGGCGGCATCGAATTGCTGTTCCTCGGCGACACCCTTATCGAGCAATGGGAAGGCGTGGGCCGCGTGGCCTGGATGAAATATTACGGAAACTTAAAGGCGGCCAATTTTGGCGCTTTCGGCGACCGCATCCAAAACGTGCTTTGGCGGGTGCAACACGGCGAGGGCGAGGGCTTCACCCCCAAGGTGATCGTCCTGCTCGCCGGTCTCAACAACACCGGCTACGAACGTGACGGGGTCACGCCCCGCAACACTTCCGCCGAGGCCGCCGAGGGTATCGCGGCACTGGTGACGGAGTTGCGGCAGCATTTCCCGGACGGAAAAATTCTCCTGCTCGGCCTGCTGCCGCACGGCGATCCGGGCACCGGCCCGCGCAACCAAGTGGCCGAAATCAATCGCGCCATCGCCAAGCTCGACGACGGCCAGCACATTTTCTACCTGGATCTGGGTCCGAGCTTTCTCGATGAGAAGGGTAACTTTCGCGTGGGGGTCATGCAAGGCGACCGTACCCACCCGACGGTCCTGGGCTACGAGGTCTGGGCGCAGACGATGCAGCCGCTACTGACGAAGCTGTTGAAGTGAGGGCGCGTGAACAGTGTGGCACAATAATTCTTCTCGCGCTGAGTCGCTGAGGCGCTGAGAAGAAAAAAGAGAAACCACAGATTACGCAGATTTCCGATTCCTGGAATCGGTGCAAATTTGTGAAATCTGTGGAAAAACTTTTCTCATCTCTGCGGCTCTGCGCGAGCGAAATCGCCCCTCCGGCCAAAATCGTCCGCCTCAGGGAAACCGAGCCGCCTCACCGCACCGTCACGCGCGCGGTCGGGCTCTTGATGCTGCCGGCGGGGTTGGTCGCGACGACATGGTAGACACCCGTCTCCGCGCGAGAGAGATTTTTGAAGATGAGCGTATCCGTCTTGGCGCCATTGATTTGGCCGGCGGAATTTCGCACCACGGTGGCGCCCTTGAACCACTGGTAGGAAACCGGCTTGGTGGCCTGCACATTCACGACGATCGAGAGCGTGCCCTTGGTGCCGGCCGGAGCGGCGAAGGGCTGCGGGGGCACCAGAATGTGCAGAGGCGTCAGCTTGTTGACGACGGTGAGTTTGACTACGGCGCTGATGGTGCTGCCGCCGGGATTGGTGACAATCACGCGGTAAAAGCCGGCCTGGCTGGCGGCGACTTTAGTCAAGGTCAGCGTCGCGCTGTTCGCCCCCGGCAGGGGCAGGAAGCCGGTGAACCACTGATAGGTGAGCGGGCCACTGCTGCCGGTCACTACTACCGTGAAGGTGGCGGTCCGGCCCTTGCGCACGGTCTGCGGCTGTGGTTGGGTGTAAATATTCGGCACCTCCGGCTGCGGAATGGGCTGGAGGCCGATGATGCCGTCCTCAATGTCGAACATGACATTGAATTTATAAAACATGGCGATGCCGGGATTCATACGGATACCGCCGCTGAGGTTTCCGTCCACCACAATCAAATTCTGCGCGCCGATGTTGCCGGTGAGATAGGAGAAAAAAGTCTGCAAGTCCGCGTTCTGCAATTTGAAAGATGTGCCCGGAAGGATGGTGCCGGTATTGCCGCCGCCATTAATGAGGGTGGAGGGAACGCTGCCGCCGGCCGCTTGATTATTGTAGAAGACATTATTGTCGCCGCCGCCGGTGTCGAAAACCGTCGGGATGACGGCGGAAAAATTGCCGTTGCCGCTGAGCACCACGGTGGTGTTGCCGACTTGCGCCTTCTGGTAGGCGTTGTCGCCGGACGGCAGCATTTCGCCGGTGGCGTTCATCGCCAGTTGAATGGGAAACTGGGCGATGGTTTCGTTGCTCAAACCGACGATGAGATTGCCCGCGGACGCGCCCGCGCCGCCGGATTGCACAATGAAACCATTTTTCAGCCCCGGCCCGAGCACCAGTTGCGAAAGAACGGTCGCCAGCGTGCTGTTGCCATAAAGGGCGCCGCCAAAATTGCCGTAAGTGTCATCCGAGAGGGCCGTGTTGCCGCCGTCGACGCTGTTTTGCCAATTCGTGTAAGCTTGCAGCGGAGTATTGCTGCCGATCGCGATGATTTGGCCGACGTTGACGTTGGTCGCGGTGACGATGGCGTTGCCGTCCTGGTCGCCGATGGTCACGTTGGCGCTGACGACATTGTAGTTATAACCAGTACCGCTCGCGAATGAGAAATTGCCGTCGCCGTACGCGGTCGAATTGGTCGCGGCGGTCGTGCCGGGCCACCAGGCGGGGTTGTAAGTGGAGAAAACATTGGGAGAACCGGTGTCGAGCAGGTAGGGATTGATGTGCCCGCCATTCAGGCCCACGTAAATGATCAAATGTCCGGTGCCGCCGGAGGTCGTATCGTGGTAAATGGGAATGACGTAGGGCCCGGAAGAATCGGCGTGAACCAGCGAAGTCGCGAGGGCGAGCGCGCCCAGGGCAGTCAAACGGGTCAAACAGGGAAGGAAGTGCATGAGGAAAATAAAAGAGCGGAAGGAATTTCAAGTCAGGCCCAATTCTTAAACGGGTCAATCTTCAAACGAGCGGACTTTTGCAGTGTCGCGGTGCAGGTGTCGGCGCGCTGAAGCCACGACGAGCGCGAGCAGCCCGGCGGACCCGGCCCAGGCGCCGGGTTCAGGAATGGCGATGGCAAACACCGTGCCGTAGGCGAGGGAACCATCGGGGTCAAACGCGCCGCCCGCCGAAGTGGTCCCGAAGAGTTCGGTGCCGTCGGCACTGGGGGTGAGATTATCGCGCGGGTTGATGCCGGTGGAAAAGTCGAGTGAAGCCAGGACACGGTAATCGGAACCGTCGAAATTCATGGCGAAGATGCTGCCATTGCCACTGGCGCCGCCGTTAAACGTGGTGCCATAAAAAACGCCGTTGAACAGCAGCAGCGAACCGTAGGGCCCGACGCCGTCATCGGTCACCAGCGGGTCACCAAACGAATGCAGCAAGGTCAAATTGCCACCCGTTTCATCGAGGGAAAAAAGCGTGCCCTGGCCGTTGGCGCCGCCCACCTGGGTCAGCCCGTACAACGTCGTGCCCACACGCAGCAGGCTCCCGTGTTTGGCAAATCCGGGCGACGAGGGATCGCTGCTATTGAGCGAAAGGAGTGTCTGGTACGTCGCCGCCGGGTCGGGGGCAAACGGATCGAAGCGGAACACCGCGCCATTTCCGTAAAGGCCACCGGTCCGCCCGATGCCGAGCAGGTAAGTGCCGGTGCTGTCCCACGTCGGATAGTCGTGGATGGTGCCGGCAATGTTGCCCGCGCCGCCAAAATTAAAAATGTCCGTGTAGGTGCTCGTCGTGAGGTTGAAGGAAAAAGCCGCGCCGAGATTATGGGTGCCGCCCAGCGTGTCATAACCATAGAGCAAGCCGTTCGCGCCCGCGATGACGCCGGTGTGATCCTGCCAGCCGGTGGCTTGTTGCAACGTGTAGAGATTCGTGAAATCCGTGCCGCCCGGCGTGATGGAAAAAAGCGTGCCGCCACCCGCGGCGTCGAGGTAAGTGGTGCGGTAGAAAAGGCCGTTTTCGTAGAGCAAATAGCCGTGGTGCGGCTGGTCGCCCGTCGTCGCATTGAAACTGAAGTAAGGATTGAAATTCGAGCCATCGGTGCCCATCGAGTAGAGAAGCCCGACGTCATTCACGCCCCCGGTGGCCGTGAAGCCGTAAAGCGTGCTGCCCAGCAAGACCAACGACCCCTCCGAATCCGAACCATCCGTGCCATTAAAACTGCGCAGGACCTGCAATTGCGCGTGGGCGGCGAGAGGGCTGGTCGCGAGCAGAACGAGCAACAGGCGTGTGAATGTGACAAACATTGTAACCTAAGACTAGCTAGCCAAGCGAGTTTGCCAATCTTGGAGCGGAAGCAGCCCTCCCACACAAGCCGATTCTAATAGTCCCGCCTGCATGAATTGAACGCAACCCATAGTTACCTTGGATTGTTTCCAGGATTGGACAGGCCTGCCACTCTGGATAGAACCCCTACTATGAAAAGAAGCCGTCTCCTCGGTTTGGTTTTGCTGGCCGTGGTCGCAGCAGGCCTGGGGTTTGAGGCCTATAACTACTGGCATATCCGCGTAAGCTACTTCATTTTGGATCTTAAGACGGGCGACATGGAAATTCAGTATCACGGTGAGCATTCTGTCTTACGTCTGCCTGATGACTTACGGAAACACGTCGAGGCCGATTCCCTGCCGCTCCCCGAGGCACAGCGTTTTATCAAGATGTCCCCGGCGTTTGGCGGCGAGCAAATCTACGGAGATGGATTTTTCTTTTATGCGATTGAGGCGGGTGGCGTCTTTTTTCCATCCATGTATGAACACAATTTTACGGCGCTGGGACTCTGGTTAAAGATTGACCCGGCAACATTCAGGGAACGCCTCCGGCAATATCAAACCTACCTCTTGCAGGCCCGGCAGGAAAACAAACTACCCATCTTTTATTTCGTGCCCGAGTTCCAATTCGGCATGAGCCCAAAGGACGCGGTTCTTACTGATGACGATTTATTTGACCTTGAAGTATTTCGTTCCAACATTGACATGATGTTAAGATCAAAGATTGAGGGGCCCCACCGTTAAGAAATTTTTCATCCACAATGAAGCCTCCCACCCTGGCCGAGATTGAGGAAATGCAGCGCCGCGGTTTCGAGGCGGTTACCATCGCCAAGGCCCGCGAACATTACGAACGTGGCCAAAGGGCACTGAAACTCTGTACGCTGATTGAGGCGGCATTTGCCGAGGTGCGATTGGGCAGTGGCATCGGACTTCATGAGGCGCGGGCGCTTGATGACTATGCCGACGGGAGCACCCAGGCCGCCGCCCGGGCGGAGGACGAAAAGGAAGATTGGCAAAAAATTTCCGCGGCCACCTTGCGAGAGCGAAATAGCAGCCTTAGCTTTTTTGATGCGGCTGGCATGCGCTTCCATCTTCCCGCCTTTCTCATCTGCGATCTGCAGGGAGAGTATGGCTTCGACCTCGATTTTAAACTGACCCAGCTAAGCGATTACTCGAAAAATCAATTTACCCTGCTCGACCACAAGCAGCGCCTGGCGGTGTGCCTTTATCTACTACACATCGCAGATGACCCCGGCTATGCATTCGTACGTCCGCACATTCTGAGGGCACTAGAAGAATACTGGGCTTTGTCGGAATAATGGCCTGACAACTGAAATCCCCTTGACATACCTAGAGGCACAAGGTATGTTGCGGAAATGTTATCCAAGGAACTCGTGGCGGCGTCGTCCCGGCCGCTCGTCTTGTCCCTCCTGGCCGAGGGCGACAGCTACGGCTACGCGCTCTTGCAGCGGATTCGCGACGTCTCCGCCCGCGAAATCGAATGGACGGACGGCATGCTCTATCCGGTGCTGCACCGGCTCGAGGCCGAGGGCCTCATTCTCTCGTCCTGGAAACTCGCGGACAATGGCCGCGAGCGCAAATATTACCGCCTGACCCCGCAGGGACGAAATGCCCTGCTCGGTGAGCGCCGCCAATGGCTGGCCGTCCACACCACTCTTTCCTCGTTATGGAACCTGCAACCCAGTTCGACCTAGCCGCCGCGCAACGGCGCTGGCGCGAAGCCCTCGCCACCCGCGAGGCCATCACGGCCGAGCGGGCGCGCGAATTGGAAACGCATCTCGACGATGTCAGCGCCGAATTGCGTGCGCGCGGGCTTTCGGCGGAGGAGGCGTTTTGGGTGGCGGCGCACCGGCTGGGCGACCCGCAGGCCTTGGGCGAGCAATTTACCGCGGCCGACCCGGCGCCCGTCTGGCGCAACCGCGTGTTCTGGATCGCGGTGGGAATTTTGCTGAACATCATGGGGCAGCCGGCGGCGATGGCCGCGGGCGGGGCGCTGTACTTCCTCGGCGGGCGGCTGGAGTCGCCGGGCCTGCAATTCGTGGTCATGTGGATTTTTCCGCTGGTGTTTATCGGCGGGGCGATTGCGCTTTTTGTCGGACTGGCCAAGGGCTGGTGGCCGCGGTTGTCGAATTTCGTCGAATGGTGCTGCTCGCGCCGCGCCCGCTACGCCTGGCAATTTTTCGCGCTCGCGGCCATTCCCTTCCTGGCGGGGCTGGGCTTTTGGGGCTGGATGCTTTTGGGCCACCCGCTGGGCCGCCCGCTGTGGATCGTCCTTTATCCGTTATGGCCGGTGGCGCTCGCTTGCCTGGCGGCGGTTTATGCGCCGGTGCGCTCGACCGCCCGGAACTAATTTCCGCTGCGGTGTATCATTAATTGAAGCCACGAGGCGTCCGCTAACTCCTTTATGAAACCACTCAATCTTGTCTCCATTTTTGCCGCCGGCCTCGTGGGCGTCGCCCTCGGCTACGGTCTCGGGCACATGTATTCTCCCGCCCCAGCCTCGACCACCGCGGTGGTCACGGGACCGAATTCCGCCAAAAACAACGCCACGGCCACGGGCGGCAAATACGGCCAGAATGTCTCGCTCGACAGCTTGTTGAAAGCCACGGGCAAGCCCGATCCCGCCTTGCTGGCGCTCTGGGCAAAAAATATGACGCCGGAACAATGCGCCGAGGCCATGGCCCAGTTGCAAGGCCTGCCCGCCGGCCTCCAGCGCAATGCCATGCTGGGCGCGGTGATTGACGCCTGGGCCTCGAGCGACCCCGCGGGATTCCTTGCCACGAGTGATAAAGTGACGGTGCCGAAAATGCGCGAAGAAGGCGTCGATGCGGCCATCAAGGCCATGGCGGCCAACGATCCGAAAGCCGCGTTGCAATGGCTCAAGGACAATCCGAGTTCCGCGTCCACGGCCTCCCAGCAGGCCCGCTTCGCCGCCGCGATCGCGGGGTTTGCGGCCAATGATCCGCATGGCGCGTTTGACACCGTCGCGGCCCTCGGCGAAGGCACGTACAAGGACCGGCAGTTGAAGACCGCGGCGTTTCGCGCGCTCTCGGACACGTTGACGGAGCAGGGACAATTTGGCGATGTGGCGGCGATGTTCGGCGGCCTGCCGGATGGACAATCGAAAACCGATGCTTACGCGCGTCTCGCCCAAAGTTGGGCCGCCGCCAACCCGGCGGACGCCACCGCGTGGTATGCGAATGTGACCGACCCCGCCTTGCGCGCGCAATTGGGCTCCAAAATCGCCGACACCTGGGCCGCGAGCGATCCCGCCGCCGCCGCGTTGTGGGCTTCGCAAATGGATTTGAAAGCCGCCACGGACGACCCCAACAACTCCAACCAGGCCAATGGCCAGTTGCTGGCCAATGCGATTCGCTCGTGGTCTGCCTACGACCTCGATGCCCCGGCGACTTTTCTCAACGACTTGCCGGCGTCGCCGACCAAGGACCGCGCCGTCGCCACGTTCGCCCTCAGCGCCGCCGAGGAAGATCCGGCCGGCGCGCTGCAATGGGTGAGCACCATCAGCGACGAGCAAACGAAACAGGGCGTGACCTTCGGCGTGGCCTTGCAGGAGTTGCAGCAAGATCCGGATAATTTTCAGGATTTCGTGCAAAATGCCACGGCCCTCACCGACCAGCAAAAGCAAATGCTTTCGAATCTTCCGCCGGGCATGATGCAAAATATCGGACGCTTTAATACGATGCTCGGCGGCGGCAACTCGCTCAGCACCATGATGCAGAACGCGATTGTCAACGGCCAGGGCTTTCCCGGCGGCGGGCGCGGCTTCGGCGGTCCCGGTGGGCCGGGCGGCCCGGGCGGCGGCCAGGGTGGCTTCGGCGGGCAAGGTGGAGGCCAAGGCGGCTTCGGCGGCGGTCAACAAGGCGCACCCGGCGGCCAGGGTGGTTTTGGACAGGGCGGCGGTCAAGGTGGCGGCCAGGGCAATTTTCGCGGTGCTCCCGGTGGCTGAGTTTTCGCAAGTAACCGAAAAGACTTTTCACCACAGAGACACCGAGAGCGCGGAGTGAAGAGACAGAAAAGAAGAGTAACCACTGATTTCGCAGATTGGCGCCGATTTCCCCCTGCGCGTAATCGGTGAAAATCGGTGGATTGATTTTTTTCGCGCGTTTCTGAACTTCGCGGACTTTGTGCTCGCGGTTGTGAATCTGCTTTCCGGGTTTGCGTGCGGTGGGGGAATTGATTCTCTGTCAGGCCTTCCGCCATGCCCCGCTTCATCGCCTTTCTGCGCGCCATCAATGTGGGCGGTCGCAATGTGAAAATGGATCGGCTGCGGGCGCTTTGGGCGGAATTGAATTTTGACGGGGTCGAAACCTTCATCGCCAGCGGCAACATCATCTTTGTCGCCCAATCCGCCAACGTCGTGGCGCTGAAAAAACGAATTGAAGCGCACCTCGCCAAGTCCCTGGGCTACGAAGTCCACACGTTTTTGCGCACCGACGCCGAGCTGGCCGCCGTCGCCCGGCACCAACCGTTCAGTCCGGCCCAATTGAAAAACGCCCGCGCGGTTTATATTGCCTTTCTGGAAGCGCCCCTGAGTGCTGCACATCAAAAAACTTTGGCCGGATTCCGCACGGAAATTGACGAGTTTCACTTTAATAAGCGCGAAGTGTATTGGCTGTGCCGGAAGTCGCAGAGCGAATCCAAATTCTCGAATGCCGTGTTTGAGCGGGCATTGAAACTCCGGGCCACTTTCCGCGGCGTGAAGACGGTGGTGAAACTTGCCGCAAAGTATCGGCCGATGGAAATTGGCTGACGGCTGCCTTGGGCGTTCGCCTCTCCTTCGCGCTCTTCGCGCCTTCGCGGTGAATCTGATTACTTTCTGCGACCAGCCAAAACCCGGATTTGACGCCGCCGCGCCTCCGGGATTAACTTTTCCCATGGCCTGCACCCTCGGTCTGGATTTTGGCACCAACTCCGTCCGCGCGCTTGTCGTCCGCGATTCCGGCTCGGACAGACAAGTTATGGTTGTTCCAAGAGAAATGCCATTTGCTGCAGTATCTTGTCTTGCCATCCGATCGGGACTTCTAATTGGTTTCGGTCGAAAACCTTCGCATGGCGAATGGACGTTCCATCCTCAAACCAAACCGTGACCAAATGGTAGTTCGTCCGAGATCGCGGCATACCCGGCATACTCATCATCGCCCAAAAATTCCCCTGAAGCTGAATTCGCGTCATTGTCAAAGGGATTAGATCAAATACATCCAGATGCTTAGTCTTAAACTTCTCCAAGTGGTCAATGAACGGCGCCTGGCCGCCTGCCCTTGCCTCCGCCAGCATTTTATCGATAAATGGTGTCAGATGCGTGTTGTGATTTGGGCCTTTCACAGAAGGCAATTGGTTGAGTGCGCGCTCGAACTTGCCCAGATCATTGAGTCTGAGGGCCAGTTCCAATTCAATAGCAAGAGAACTGGCGTTACCCGGTGGAAGTCTCTGCAAGGCTCGCTTAATCGGGCCGCTTATTCGCTCCAATGCGGCTGAAGCCACCTCGCTATTTCCAGCCTTCGCAGCGACCCCTGCCAATAGGGCATCGCTGGTTAGAGTCTCTACGGCCGCCATCAAAATACCACGGCCTCCCTTTCCAATTGCAATTTCAACCAAGACATCTTGATTTTTCAATTGTCGGACAGCCGCAATTCTCACCCCATCGGAATAGTTGCCTCTGGCCAGGTTTGCGAGATGACTTTGATCTGTGAGTTTTGCAATCGCTGTCGCTCGGACTGAATCGGCACCGCCACTATTGGCAATTTCAGTAAGAAGCGACTGATCATTCAAACAGCTAACTGCCTCCAAGGCCACCCTTTGGTCTGGGTCAGACTGCGCGATCTTTGCCAAAAGATCCTGATCGACCAATTTACGCACCGCCACCTTACGAACGGAGGGGTCGGTGTGTCTCCAACCTGGACGAATGAGGTTAAGCAAATTCACAGCAACAGTAAATACGGCGCATTGCTTAATATTTCGTGCATATTACGTCAAGTAAATCATATGATCGTTGGCCACCGTTATTCGAGATCGTCCATCGAGCGGCCCAAATTCAACTTAAAATTTGCGCCGTTCGCAAAAAACCCGGATTTGACGCCGCCGCGCCTCCGGGATTAACTTTTCCCATGGCCTGCACCCTCGGTCTGGATTTTGGCACCAACTCCGTTCGCGCGCTGGTCGTCCGGTGTGCGGATGGCCGCGAACTCGGTTCGTGCGTCATTGACTACCCAAGCGGGCACCAGGGCGTTTTGCTCGACGCCCACGATGTGCACTTGGCCCGCCAGCATCCGGGAGACTACCTGCACGGGCTCGAACACGCCGTGCATGGCGCACTCACGGAGGCGGCGGTCGCCGAACCGGGCTTCAAGCCCGCGGACATCATCGGCATCGGGGTTGATTCGACCGGCTCCAGTCCGTTGCCGGTGGACACCCACAATGTCGCACTCGCCACGCATACGCTTTATAAGCACAACCTGGCCGCCCAATGCTGGCTGTGGAAAGACCACACCAGCCATGCCGAGGCCGCGCGCATCACCGAATTGGCGAGAGAGATGCGCCCGCAGTACGTCGCCAAATGCGGGAATACTTACTCGTCGGAATGGTGGTGGAGCAAAATCTGGCACTGCCTGAACACCGCTCCTGATGTGTTCGAATCGGCGTACTCGTGGGTGGAACTGGCCGATTGGATTCCCTCGGTGCTCGCGGGCGTGACCGACCCGAAGGCCATCAAGCGCGGCGTCTGTGCCGCCGGCCATAAGGCACTCTATGCCGACGAATGGGGCGGCCTGCCCGACAAGGAATTTCTCACCGCGCTCGACCCGCGCCTCGCCGATTTGCGCGACCGTCTTTACATTCAGGCCTACGATTCTTCGACGCCCGCCGGAAAATTGTGCACGGAGTGGGCCCATAAACTAAAGCTGACCGTGGGCATTCCCATCGCCATCGGCGAATTCGACGTGCACTACGGCGCCATTGGCTGCGCCGTCGAGGAGGGCGTGCTGGTGAAAGTCATCGGCACCTCGACGTGTGATTGCGCCGTCGTTTCGGCGCAAAAAACGGTGGCCGACATTCCCGGAATTTGCGGCATCGTCAAGGGCGCGATCCTGCCGGGCTATTACGGCATTGAAGCCGGGCAGTCCGCCGTCGGCGATATTTTCAAATGGTGGGTCGAGGTCGTGTGTGAGGGCGATGCGTCGCTGCATGACCGCCTGACCGCCGAAGCGGCCAAGCTCGCGCCCGGCGAAAGCGGCCTGCTCGCGCTGGATTGGAACAACGGCAATCGCACGGTTCTCGTGGACCAGCGGTTGACGGGCCTGCTCGTCGGCCAGACGTTGCGCACGAATCGCGCGGAAATTTATCGCGCCTTGCTCGAGGCCACGGCCTTCGGCGCGCGGGCCATTCTGGAGCGCATCGAGCAATACGGCGTGCCGGTGAAGACGGTGGTTTGCGCCGGCGGCATCGCGGACAAAAATCCGCTGCTCATGCAGATTTACGCTGATGCCACGGGCCGCGACATGCGGGTCGCGCGCTCGACCCAGGCTTGCGCGCTCGGCGCGGCCATCGCGGCCTCCGTCGTCGCCGGCGCCCCGGCCGGTGGCCACGCGGATTTTGCGAGCGCCCAGCGCGCCATGGCCGGGCTCAAGGACATCATCTACAAACCCGTGCGCGCCCACCGCGCCACCTACAACAAGCTCTACAAGCTCTACCGCAAGCTGCACGACTCCTTCGGCGGCCTCAAGGGCGGCAACCTCGGCGTCGTGATGAAACAACTGTTGGAAATCAAGGAGGCGGTGGTGAAGAAATGATGGCTGATTTAGGATTGCTGAATTCTGCTTGCAGCTGGCTAAATGGATGAATGGTTGAACCCTTTTTCCAGTTCAGACCATTCCCTGCAATTCAGCCGTACGGAAGTTCATCCAATCCAACTTCAGCACTCAGAAATCAGCCATTTCATTTTTCCTCCTTAATTTCAATTTTGCCTTTTCCATTTTTCATTTTCCCTTATCCCCATGATCCTTCTCCCGAAAAACACCGAAATCTGGTTCCTCGTCGGCAGCCAGCATTTGTATGGCGAGGCCGCGCTCAAGCAGGTGGCTGCGAATGCGCAAGTCATCGTGCGCTCGCTCAATAAGAACGGCGGCCTGCCGCTCAGGCTGGTGCTCAAGCCCGTGCTCACGCGCCCCGGTGAAATCACGCAGACGCTCGCCGCAGCCAACAACGATCCGCAGTGCGCCGGGCTGGTGGCGTGGATGCATACGTTTTCTCCGGCGAAAATGTGGATCGCAGGACTGAAATCCCTGCAAAAGCCCCTCGCCCACCTGCACACGCAGTTCAACCGCAATCTGCCGTGGGGCGAGATTGACATGGATTTTATGAACCTGAACCAGGCCGCGCATGGCGACCGCGAGTTTGGGTTCATCGGCGCGCGGCTGCGGTTGGCGCGCAAAATCATCGTCGGCCACTGGGAAGATGCCGATGTGCACCAACACCTCGCGGCGTGGATGCGCGCGGCCCGGGCCTGGCACGACTGGCAGGGTGCGCGTTTCGTGCGCTTCGGCGACAATATGCGCCAGGTGGCCGTCACCGAGGGCAACAAGGTTTCGGCGGAAATTGCGTTCGGCTTTTCCGTGAACGGCTACGGTGTCGGCGACTTGGTGGCAAAAGTCAACGCGGTGAAAGACGCCGCCATCAACCGCCTGTGCGCCAAATACCAAGAGACATACACGGTCGCGCACGAACTGCGCAAAGGCGGCGCCCGGCATGAAGCGTTGCGGGACGGCGCACGGATTGAACTGGGACTGCGCGCGTTTCTCGAGGAGAACGAAGCCAAGGGCTTCACCACCACCTTCGAAGATTTGCACGGGCTGGCGCAATTGCCCGGCCTGGCGGTGCAGCGACTGATGGCCGACGGCTACGGTTTTGGCGCGGAGGGTGACTGGAAAACTGCGGCCTTGCTGCGCGCGATGAAGGTCATGGCGGAGGGCCTGCCCGCCGGCACGTCGTTCATGGAGGACTATACTTACCATCTCGCCGCCGACGGCCGCAAAGTCCTCGGCGCGCACATGCTGGAGATTTGCCCGACTATCGCCGCAGCGAAACCGTCGCTCGCAATTCATCCGCTCGGCATCGGCGGTAAGGCCGACCCCGTGCGCCTCGTGTTTGACACTCCACCCGGGCCGGCGATCAACGCCTCGCTGGTGGACCTCGGCAACCGCTTCCGTCTGCTCGTCAATGAAGTGGACGTCGTCGCGCCGGAAGCGCCGCTGCCCAAACTGCCGGTGGCGCGCGCGGTGTGGGTGCCCAAGCCGGATTTCGCCGTGGGCTGCGGGGCCTGGATTCTCGCGGGTGGCGCGCACCACACGGGCTTCAGCCAGGCGCTAACCAGCGAACACCTCGAGGACTTCGCCGATATGGCGGGCCTCGAATTTTTCCTCATCGCCGGGCACTCGACGATGTGCGCCGCCAAGCGCGAACTGCGCTGGAACGAACTTTATTACCATCTGGCGCCGGGGCTGGGCTCCGTGTAAAGGAAGAAGAAATTGCACCGCCGAGTGCGCTGAGAGCGCGGAGGCCCGACGCCCTGGCGATGATGCCACCTTTCATTTATTCAAAATCCATCGCCGGCAAATTCCTCACGCTTTCTTCTCCGCGCGCTCAGCGCACTCCGCGGTTAATCTTTTAAAATGAAAAAATATAATTCCCTCCGCGAGGAATGCTGCGAGGCCAACCGCGCCCTGGCCCAATCCGGCCTTGTGGACGTGACCTTCGGCAACGTCTCCGTGTTCGACCCCGCGGCCGGCGTTTTCGCCATCAAGCCCAGCGGCGTGCCGTATGCCCAACTCAAGCCCTCCGACATCCCGGTGGTGGATCTCGACGGCAAAATCGTGACCGGCAAATTGAAACCGTCTTCGGACACCTCGACGCATCGCTGTTTGTTTCGCGCGTTCCAGGGCGTGCTCTCCATCGTGCACACGCACTCGCGTTTCGCGGTTTCGTTTGCGCAGGCGGCGCGCGAGATTCCCAACCTCGGCACAACGCACGCCGATTATTTTGACGGCGCGGTGCCGCTCACGCGTTGCCTGACCGCGCCGGAAATCAGCCGCGATTACGAATGGGAAACGGGCCTCGTCATCGTCGACCGCTTCAAGACGCTCGATCCGCTGCACATGCCGGCGGTGCTGGTGCGCCACCACGGGCCGTTCGCCTGGGGGCCCTCGTCGAAGAAGGCGCTGGAAACGGCGTTCGCCCTCGAGCTCATCGCGCAAATGGCCTTTCAGACCCTGCTGCTTTCTGCCACGGCCGGTGCCATTCCCGAGCATTTGCACAACAAGCATCATAAGCGGAAACACGGGCCGAACGCCTATTACGGCCAGGCGGGGAATTGTTAGTACCTACCTCAAATTCATTTTCAGACGAGATTTTCTAAGGCCGTCGCAAGCGACGCCCCTCCGGCCCAGGAGGGCGAAATCAAAATCGTAGGGGCGTCGCTTGCGGCGGCCCCTTTTGTCGAATTTGAGCGAGGTGCTAGTTTGCAAACGGTGGCCGGCCCTCCCTTTCGTTCTCCCAAGAGGAAGTCTTGAGGTGGCAGAGCCATGCCACAGATCCGCAACACTTTTTCAACCTAACGCGCTGTTTCTCTGCGAAATATGGGCCTTGCGTTCGGATTAATGCGCCCTAATATGGCTTAACTTCAGAATAAATCGACCATAACCCCTCCCCTGATGAAAACTCTCTTAAAAATTACCGCCCTTTCGTTGCTGCTCGCCCTAAGTGGCTCCTTCGCCGTGACGGCGCAGGCCAAGACCGTCAGCCAGCCCCACATGACTGCGGCCCTCAAGGCCCTCAACACCGCCCTCAGCGAATTGAACCAGGCCGCCAAGGACAAGGGCGGCTACCGCGCCGCCGCCGTCGTGAACGTGAAGCAGGCGATCAAGGACGTCAACGCGGGCATCGCCTACGTGAATAAAAACGGCCTCAGCAAAACGGCGGCGAGCGCAACCACCAAATCCCAGCCGCACATGACCGCCGCGCTCGCAGCCTTGGGCACCGCGTACAGCGAACTCAATTCGGCGGCCCACGACAAAGGCGGTTTTCGCGTCAAGGCCATGGCGGATGTGCAGACGGCGATGGCCAACGTGACGGCGGGCATCAACTACGCCAACACGCACTAGGAGCAGCGGACGCGCGCTGCATTCGGCGGCGTGATGCCACCGCAGCAACGAAGTTTCCTCAGGTGAAACTGGATGCGGCGTCGGGGCTTGACGGGGCTTGCTAATTTTTTAGCATTTAAGGGTTGACGGGCGCGGAATGTGTGCTAAATTTTTAGCACACATTCCGAAATCCTTCCCCTATGCCCACGCCCAAAGACGCCCCCGCCCAGAGCCGCCGCGAGCGGCAAATCATGGACATCGTGTACCGGCGCGGCCGCGCCAGCGTCGCCGAGGTCCGCGCCGATTTGCCCGACCCGCCAAGCTATTCCTCCGTCCGCGCCCTGCTCGCCATCCTCGTCACCAAGGGTTTTCTCAAAATCGAGGAGGACGGCCCGCGCTACGCCTACCGCCCCACCCGCGCGCGCGACGAGGCCGGGCGCTCCGCCATCCAGCGCGTGGTGCAGACCTTTTTTGAGGGTTCGCTCGAAAGCGCCGTCGCCGCGCTGCTCGACGCCTCGGACACGAAACTGTCCGGCGCGGAAACGGTACGCTTGAAGACCTTGATCGATCAGGCGCGGAAAGGAGGACGATGAGCCATGCACCCTTCCACCGAAGCGATTTATCCCGCGGCCCTGCTGGCGCTCGTTGATGCCGCCCTCAAAGGCCTCGTGCTCTTGGCGCTCGCCGCGCTGGTGACTCTCTGCTTGCGCCGCGCCTCCGCCGCCGCCCGGCACTTGACCTGGTCCGTGGCCGTCGCGGGCCTGTGGTTGCTCCCGGTGTTTTCCTTTGTCCTGCCGCAATGGCGCACACCGTGGCTGCCGGATTGGCATCGGAGCCTGCCGCTCCCACCTGCGCCATCCGTGGTGGCTTCGACTCCGGATTTGGCCCCAGTCTTGGCCATGGTTGAAACGACCAGCAAGAGTTCGACGCCTCCGGAGTCACTGACCGTGACGCCGGATTCTTCAGCGTCCGCAAGTCCGGTGCCTTCGCCGCTTCCGGCGCCCACTCCTGCGGCACCACTTCAAAAAGCCCGGCCCGAAATGCAAAAATCCGCTCCCGCGGTTTCGTGGGCGGACGTGCGTGCGATCTTCATCCAACGCGGCTGGCTGCTCTGGCTCATGGGCGTGATTTTCGCGCTGATGCCCTTGGGCACGGGTTGGTGGCAAGTGCGCCGCCTGACGCGCACGAGTCAGGTCGTCACGGAGGCCGCGTGGCTCGAGCTTTTGGGCCAACTGGCGGGAGAATTGGGCCTGCGCCGCCGCGTGCAACTGCGCCGCGGCCTGGCGGGGTCCATGCCGCTGACCTGGGGCGCCTGGCGGCCCGTGCTTCTGCTGCCCGCCGACGCTGGCGATTGGCCGGCCGCGCGCCGCCGCATCGTTTTGCTCCATGAATTAGGGCATATCAAACGTTGGGACTGGTTGACGCAGACCCTCGCCTACCTCGCCTGCGCCTTATATTGGTTCAACCCGCTGGCCTGGCTGGCGGCCCGTCGGATGCGTATCGAACGCGAACAGGCCTGCGACGACCTCGTGCTCGCCTGCGGTTCCACCCCGGCGGATTATGCCGATGAACTCCTCCGGCTGGCGACGAGCCTGCGCGCACCGGGGATGACGAATTTTGTGGCGGTGCCGATGGCCCGGCGCTCCTCCCTCGAAGGCCGGCTGCTCGCCATCCTCGACCCCCGCCGCAGCCGCGCCACGCTCACGCGGTTCGTGGTCGGCGTCGCCTTGGCGCTCGTGGTCGCGATTGCCGCGCCCATCGCGATGCTCCGCGCCGCGCCGGGGTCGCCTCCAGAAGCACCTATACCCCCGACACCGAAGACTGCATCAGGTCACGTCAGCACACCGGATTCCACCATCGCATCCACGGCACCAGAAGCCCCCTTGCCTACGCTGGCTGTCTCAGCGTCGAAGGAAGAATTCAAAAATCCAGAATCAATGTTTATCATCTATGATAAGAAGACAAAGGCTCTGGCACTATTGAGCGGCACAAAGGTCGAGACTCAAAAGGACGGTGTAATACACGCCCGGCAGGCGACTTTCGAACACGATGATTTTCACCTTTCAGCAGACGATCTTGCGTATGATGACAATAAAAACGAAATTCAAGGCGATGGCCATGTCTGGATGTGGGACGGACAGGGCGATACCGCACGCATTGCCACGGCTGATCACGCTGAACTGCACTTAGGTCATAGCCTTACGCTTACGGGACATGTCCAAGTAAGTGGGACAAGCGACCATGTCAGAGTTGAGGGCGAGCAAGTTGTATTGAATTTCTCGGGTAGCTTCATTGAAGCAGTGCCGGCACGCACGGTTACCTCAACCCTGCCTGAGCAAAACAAGCCAACTGAGCAATCAGTGCCCTCGACGCTTTCTCCTCCGTTGCCCCTTCCCTCACCCACTTTCGCTCAGCTTACGTATCAGCAACTCGCACAGAAATTAGAGACAGTGAGGCAGAGGTATCAGGTAGGCTTGGCCACCGCGCAGGAATTTCAAACCGCCCAAGGCGACCTCGAAATCGCGCAGGCGGAACTGAACGGCGATCCCGTGGCCATTGCCCAAGCCAAAGTAAGCGCCGCCGAGCGCCACCTTACCCTCTCCCGGCAAATGTTTGATAATGGCTTGCTGACCTTTGCTGAAGTCCAGCAGGACCAGGCGCAGATGGCCCAAGCGCAGGCGAACCTGAGTGAAGCCCAAGCGGCGGCCGTCAAGAACTCGACTGTCCCTGACACCTTGCAGTCGGTGCGCCAATCCATCCGGTCGGCGGTCAATGCAGCGCCGGCAAGTTCAGTCAATTCTGTGGTGGACGCGCCCGGCCCCCAAATCTCCATTCAGGCTGAATTCCTTTCCGTGCCCGCCGACATTAAAATGGATTGGGCCAACCTCGATTACGACCAACTCGAAAGGCAAAAAGGAGTGGAGTTGCTTTCCTCGCCACGAATCACCGTGCTGCCGAAGGTGGAAGCTGTGCTCAGCGTGGCGCAGGAATTACGACTGCCCGAGGGAAATTACCAACCCACACCGGCGGGCGTGGTCTTGCACGTCATCGCCGCGCCCGCGGCGGACGACAAGATTGAGTACTCCGTGCGCGCCACATTTTCGCAGTTGGAGAAAACCTCGGGCAGCGACACCCAGCATTCCGTCAGCACGAGTTCGACGGAAGTCGTCAGCACCGGCACCGCCGCGCGCGGCCAGCCCGTCATATTGGATCTGGGCCACGCGCTGGAAAGACAAATGGTCCCGGCGCCGCCCGGGGCTGGCGACCCGGCCGCGAAGCCCACGGAGGGCACCATCATCAAGCAACGCCTCGCGGTTTTGAAATTTGACCTGCTGCCCGCTGTGGAAGCTGATCCGGCCTCGAGTTCGAGTGCGGGCCCGATCAAGGCCTTGCTGGTCACCGGCGATGCGCAAGTGAAGAATGCTCACGGGGAGCTTTCGCCGCTCACGCGCAACCAGGTTTTGGCGGAGGGCGACAGCGTCCTCACTGGCGCGACTGGCGGCGTGGTGCTGGTATTCTCCAACGGCTCCGCCCTGCAGGTCCGCCCCAACACGGAATTGCAGGTCGTGAAATTTAGCCAGGAACTGCTCGATCGCCAGAACGGCACGAACACGGTCATCCGGTTGAACACTGATCCGGGCAAATCCACCACGATGTTGGTGTTGCTGGATGGGTCGCTCAGCCAGGTGGGATTTAAGTGGGCTCAAGGCCAAAGCGATTTCAATCGGACAGCCAGCGAAAGCCCGGTTCCAGCAGGAAGTACGACGCCACCACCCAATCCGAATTTCATCGTGCTGACGCGAAACGGGCCGGTGGACTTGCGCGACGGCGGCTATACCATCACGCGCAACGCCGCCACCGGTGAAGTCACCGTGGTTAAGGACGATACTGGTACGGCTGCCAAGATACCAAAAGCTCCAACCACGCCAGGAGCGGGCTGGATGCCGATCACGCCCGGGACGGAAAGTATTGAAATAAAAGGGGCGATTTCGTCCGGTTCTCCGTCACTTAGCGCCACGGTGAACGGTGTTACGGTCGAACTCGTGGGCATGGGCTATTATCCCACCAACCGACCGCCCAACTGGCGGCCCGATGGGGTGGCGCTGCCCTCGCCTTTATTCGACGGCAACGATTCCGATATTCGCAGCCGCCGCTCGGCCGACGAGCATGGGGTCACCGCCTATTTCAAAATCACCGGGCTGCGCCAGGGAACCGTTAGCGATTCCGCGTTCAGCGTCACCCAGGACGGCTATTGGACGGGACGTATCTTTAAGGACAACGTACTGCAACCGGACATCCGGGGAGTGGCCTTGAGCGTGCCCATCGCTGCCACCACCGCCGACTTTTACGTGTCCGTCGAGCCCGACGGAAAACTCACGCTGCGCTACGTGCTGCAAAATGAAGCACCTGGCCAAGCCCCACCGGCACTGCCGGCTGCGCCCGATGTTTTCACACTCAAATTTGCGAACGTTGCCCTATTTCCGGGGAGGTCAACCAAACCCTCGCTCACCTCGGTGCGCACGCTGATGAATTCCAGTCCAAGTAAACCGGCGGCCAGCGCCAGCCCTAATTCGCCGCCACCCGCCGCCACCGATGGCTGGGGCGAGCCGCTCGAAGGGTTCTCCGCCCGCCTAAGGCCGGCAAAATTAACGGTGGGTGCGGACGATATACCCTCACTGGTCGTGGACGTGCGCAATCTCGGACAGCGGGTGGACTTAAGTGTCTCGCGGCCCGTCATCAAAGGCGACTTGATCGTCGATGGCATCGTGCACAAAAACATGGCCATCACTATTTCCAATCTTGAATATCTCCGCCCCGGACAAGCGGTGGAAGATTTGCGACTGATGCTGAGCGGCTGGGCCGGGTTGAAACTTTCTCCCGGGAAGCATGTGGTGCAGTTTTTGGCTTTGGCCACGCCGGACAATACCAACAGCCGCGCTATGGCCCTCAGCATTCCCAGCAATCCAGTTGAAATCGAAATTCTCCCCAACGGCCCGGGCCCCACCCAACCGGCCGATTCGCCCCCGGCCGCGGTCGTCACGATAAATGGCGAAGTGTTGCACCCGGGCAAATTTGATTTACCCCCGGACAAACCTCTCACGGTGACCGAGGCCATCCAAGCTGCGGGCGGCTTTACGAGCCAAGCCGATAGGGCCCGAGTAGGGGCGTATCGCACCGAAATTGGACCACCACGCATGGGCAGAACGTTTGCCGTCAACGTTGCGGAAATGATGACTCAGGGCGACTACGCCAACGACACCGTGCTGATGCCGGGAGATCGTATCGACGTGCCCAAATTGGAACCAGGTGTGCTAGTCACTGGAGCCGTCCCGCACCATGCCAGCATATCGTTGCCCCCCGATGGGAATTTGACTGCTTCAGCCGCAATCAAGCAAGCCGGTGGATTCACGGAGCACGCCGACCCAGCTGATATCACGCTTGAGCGAGTCAACACCGCGGGGGTCATAACCAAACAATCCATCAACCTGGCCGCGGTCTTGCATGACCATCCAGAGCAAGACGTTCTCCTCCAGGCAGGTGATCGACTGGTCGTGAACGAGGCCCACATTACGATCACTGGCGCCGTCAAACGGCCGGCTGATTTTAAGTTGTGGAATAACTTCTCCCTCGGAGACGGACCGGACAAAATGACGGTTTTTGACGCAATCATGTTTCAAGGCGGGGGCTTCAGCGACGGCGCAGATCAGGCCAATGTCACTCTCGTGCGTCGGGACGCCGAAGGCCAAACGACAAACATCTCTTTGAATCTGGAAGACGCACGGAAGTTGGGTGGAAGTAAAAATGACCTGATACTCGAGCCCACTGACCAGATTAAGGTCAATTTTCTGCCCGTAAAATGAAAAAATATTCTGGCGGTATTATTTTCGTTGCCCTCGCGGTCATCCTGGCCGGCGTGGGCTATTGGATTTTCGCACCGGGAGCCGCGCCCACTCCCGCACCTTCGCCTAAACTTTCGTCAACGCAATCCCTTCCGGTTGCCGCACCGTCGCCCGCCGCGCCCAAGCCCCTGATGCCGCGCATGGTGGCGCCGGTGGTTCCGCCCGTCGCAGCCACCACCGACACTCCGGTCGCCGACGAACCGGCCGTGAGCGAATCCTCCGTGAGACAGCGTCTGGCCGCCGCCCAAGCTCTCAGAGCGGCCAGCCCGCCGCCTACTTCCGTTTCGTCAACCGTGCTCGGCGAAGTGGAGTTTTCCGACGGGCAACCGCGCTATTTCACCCTGGTGGACGGCCGCAGCGCGACCATCACGCCCCATGTGCGCCCCGACGGCAACCTGGGCCTCGACGTGCAAATCAAGAGTACTGATGCCCGCGGCATCATCACCCAGAATCAAATCCAATCGATCTCCATGCCGGGCCAGGAAATCCAAATAGGAATTTCCAGCGGCGGGGGCACCATGGAACTGTCGCTGAAACCGAAACTCGCGGGACCGTGAGTGAAAGATTAAGGGGAATGATGAAACCCCAATCCACCACGGATTTCACGGATAAATAAAACGCCGTCCTTCCCTTGGTGTGGAAGCGTATCCCTAGAAACAAATCCGTGCCATCCGTGTCATCCGTGATTTCGTTTTGTTTGGTTTGGTAGAACGACCAGAGGGTCGTCGCAAGCGATGCCCCTACGCCGCGCGTCCAATGCAATACGCTTCCATTGAGGCGCAAAAGCCCTCTGGTCGGATTGCGCAAACGCATGAAATCTACAGAGTAGTTTCGTTTTAATACCAACCGTGGAAAAAATGGTTTGGCCGGTCGCCCGCGACTTCCCTACCCGACACGGTAGGCCGGATGCCTGGCGCGGTAAACGTCCACGTAGCGCAAAAAGGCGGCCTTCAGGCGGCGCGTGTCGGTGGAAGGCCCGAGCCGATATTTGATTTGGCCGATGGACGCGACCGGCGCGACATCCTGCGTCGAGGAGGTGACGAAACATTCCTTAAAGCGCGCGAGGTCCTCGGGGCGCAGGGATTTTTCCGTGAGCCGCACGCCGGCCAGCGGCGCGACGTGTTCGAACAAGATGCGGCGCGTGACGCCCGCGAGCAGACCGTCCGCCAGCGGCGGCGTGCAAAAGCCGTCGTCGTCGCCAAACCAGAAATTGCGGACCGAGCCTTCCGTCAGCCGGCCTTCGAGATTAACCATAAGGGCCTCCTGCGCGCCTTGCTGGAGGGCTTCGCGCAAGGCGAGCAAGTTATTCAGGTAATTGCCGGTTTTGAGGCTCGGCGGCAACGTGCGGGAATCGTTACGCCGCACGGTGGAGGCGAGTTCCGTGCGCATCCCGGCGTCGAGTTCGGCGGGAGTCAAATCCGCCAGGGGCTTGACGAGCAAAACCCACAGGGCGTCGCTGCCCGCGAGTGCGGGATCGAGGCCGATGGGCCCGCCGCCGCGGGTGACTTGGAGGCGCACGTAATGATCGCCCGTCCAACCGGTAACCGCCCGGGCCGCGGCAATCGTGCGGCGGACTTCTTCCAGCAGCTGCTCCTTGGCGAGCGGCAGGGTCAAGCCCAGGCCGGCGGCCGAGGCCTCAAGGCGCTCCCAGTGTTCGCGCACGGCAAACAAGGTTTGCCCATAGGTGCGCCAGACTTCGTACACGGCGTCCCCGTAGAGGAAGCCGCGGTCGAGCGGGCTGATGGAGGCCTCGCGGGCGTCGTGCAGGCGACCGCGGGTGTTGGCTTGGATGTAAAGGTCGGTGGCCATGGTTCCGAGAGTGGCATTAATGACACAGAGCCGCTTAAAGCAACCCTGCGCAAGATTTAGCGAAATTTTCACAATTGACAACGCCTCTGTCCATCTCGGATATTCACCCTATAAGAGCACGCGTCTTCTCCACGTGACTGCGACTAACAACCCAGAGTCTTCCCCCCAGAAGGGCATCAGCCGCATTGATTCGGGCTCGACCCATGGCTGGTTCGTGCGCGGATACCGCTTCGGCAAGACCCATTCGCGTCTTTTCAGCGACAAAAAATGGGGTGGGCGGGAAAAGTCCCTGGCCGCGGCGAATGCCTTCCGCGAGGAATTGCTGAGCAAGCTGGCCCAACTGCCGCATCAACCGCGCGCGCGGCGTTTGGTGTTTCGGGATTCCCGCAATACGACGGGCGTGCTCGGCGTCTGCCGCACGGTCAAGCGCGGCCCCGGCAATGTGCTCAACGAGTGCTACTCGGTGAGCTGGCGGCCCAGCCCCGGCGTGCAGAAATGCACCTCGTTTTCCATCCGCAAGTACGGCGAGGAAAAGGCCTTCAAGCTGGCGGTGCGCCACCGGCGCAAGATGCTCAAGCAAATCTACGGCGCCACGGTATTGCGCGAAGTGCGCCAGCGCCTGCGCACCGCGGCCCCCGTGCGCGGTGCGGCGGCGCAAGACGGTTCGCCGGCGAGCGCCGCGACCGAGCAGATGGAGGCGACTTCGTAAATCCGCCCGCTGCGCGCAGGCCGGCTCAGGGCGAAAGTCCCGCCGCGGCGGGTCCGAACGGGGCAGGCACCGGGTTGAAAATTTGCCTGAAAACAAATTTTGCAGTTGTGCACCGCAAGGGATAAGATAATTGGCGAATGATGCTGTCTACCCCAGTTTTTCGGCGCCGCGCCTCCCGCCGCGGCTTCACGATGATCGAGTTGCTGACCTCGATCTCCATAATCGGTATTCTGGCCGCCATCCTCGTGCCGACGCTGGGCGCCGTGCAAAGACTGGCCAAAAAAAAGACCACTGAGAATTTTTACGGCAAAATCGCCCAAGCCATGGAGTCGTACCGGCTGGATTACGGGCACTATCCCATTTTTCCGGAAATGAGTGCCCAAACCAATCCCACCACCGGCGATGTCTCGTTCAGGTTAAACATCAACAACGGCATGCTCTACAAAATCTTGTCCGGGGCCAAGAACGCCGGCACCCAGCACAATTACAACGTCAAGCAGCAGAAGTACCTGGACGTGCCCCAAAACCTGCTGACCGACGATGTGATGAACCCCTTAATCCAAGACTCTTTTGGTGACACGGACATCGCCGTGGTCGTGAATACCTCCGGCATGAATGAAGTGGCGGTAAAATCCGTCAATGTCCCGGTCACGGCCGCTGATGGCGGCCCGCCCCTGATACCACCGGTGGCTCGGAATATTCCGCAACGCATCCTGATCTACTCAATGTATGCCAACAAGGGCACCCCGCTGAATTCAGATTTTTGCACCAATTGGCTCATCGACGCTTACAAACGCTAGCCCGCCCACTCACCCTTTAATGCCCTCCTTCCTCCCCATGTCCCTGCCCCTCTCCCCGACTTCCACCCGCCGCGCCCGGCGTGCCGGCGGTTTCACGCTCGTTGAATTGCTGACGGTAATCACCATCATCGGCATCCTGGCCTCCATCCTCGTGCCGGTGGTCGGTACGGCGATCTTCAACGCCAAGCGTCAAAAGACCTATGTGCAGTTGAACAATCTGGCGCAGGCCGTCCAGTTGTACAAAGACCAGTACCGGGTCTATCCCACCTTAACGACTTCCGTGCCCACTGCGGACTTCCCACTCGGCCTGAAGAACTACGGGCAGCGATTCCTGAACATCATGACCGGCCATCCCGGCGGCGACGATTTGCGCTTTAACAAGAAAGCCATGACGTTTTTCTCCGCCTCGGATTCGGACCTCACCCCCGACGGGTTGCAGATTGTCGATGCTTTCGGCAACAATGACATCTACATCATCATGGACACGGATGGCGACGGCATCATCAAGGCCGCAAGCATTGCCGGCGTGAACATGACCAGCGCGGACGGCAAGAACATCCACATCCCGCAAACCAAGGACGTGCACGCCAATGTCGTGGTCATGTCCCCCGGACGCGGCCTGGCCGATAGTGACGCCGTGACGACGTTTGACGTGCGCTAAGGCCTGTTTTAAACTCGCATGAGAGCGGCGCGGTGAGGGCACCGGGCCCTACCCAAATCACCAGAACGGACCGCAGCACCGTCCGTTCACCGGCAGGCGCGCTGCCTTCAGCAAGCGGTCCATACCCAAACCATCGTTTACAAGTAGGGCGCAGTTCGCAGGTAGGGGCAGTTCGCAGGTAGGGCGCGCTGCCCTCAGCGCGCCGTCGGAGATTGGATTCAATACGCGGCCTAAGGCACGTTCGGTCAATTAAGTTTGCCTTGGCGCGTGAACCGCGCCTTGACTCAGCGCGCCCGGTGGATTTTCTTCCCGGCTTCTCCGTCCACCCATGAGCCAGCCCGAACGCCACGCCTTCCAGGCCGAAGTCCGCCAACTCCTCGACATCGTCGTCCATGCCCTGTACACGGATCGCGAGATTTTTCTCCGCGAGCTGGTGTCCAACGCCTCGGACGCGCTGGAGAAACTCCGCCACCTCCAGATGGCCGGGGAAAAATCTTTCGACGACAACCTGCCGCTGGAAATCAACCTGACGACGGACGACGCGGCCGGCACGGTGACGCTCCAGGACTTTGGCGTCGGCATGACGCGCGAGGAATTGGTGGAAAACCTCGGCACGATTGCGCATTCCGGCTCGAAGGCGTTTTTGCAGGCCTTGAAAGAAAAAGGCGGCGCCACGGAAAACCTCATCGGGCAGTTCGGCGTGGGCTTTTACAGCGCCTTCATGGTGGCAAGCGAAGTGCGCGTGTTCACGCATTCGTGGCGGGCCGACGCCACCGGCTGGGTCTGGGCCAGCGACGGCTCGGGCGATTACAGCCTGGAGCCCGCCGAGGGCCAGCGGCGCGGCTGCAAAATCGTGCTGAAACTCAAGGACGACGCCCGCGAATTCGCCCGGGCCGACCGCGTGCGCGGCCTGCTCGAGCGTTATTCGAGCTTCGTGCCCTACCCCATCAACCTCAACGGCGAGCGCATCAACAAGGTCGAGGCCCTGTGGTTGAAGAACAAAAACGAAGTCACCCCCGAGCAGTACCTGGAATTCTACAAGTTTCACACCGGCACCGGCGAAGCCCCGCTCGCGAATTTCCATTTCGCCGCCGACGCCCCGATCTCCCTGCATGCGCTCCTGTTTGTCCCGGCGCACAACCCCGAACGCTTCGGCTTCGGGCGCACCGAGTCGTCCGTCGCCCTGTATTGCCGCAAAGTTTTGATCGACGCGAAGCCAAAGGGCCTCCTGCCGGACTGGCTGCGCTTCGTGCGCGGCGTGGTGGACAGCGCGGATTTGCCGCTCAACATCTCGCGCGAAACGATGCAGGACAGCGCGCTGGTGCAAAAACTCAATCGCGTCATCTCGAAGCGCTTCCTCAAGTTCCTCGACGAGCTTTCGCGCAAGGACGCGCCCGCGTACGAAAAGATATACCAGCAGTTCAACCACTACCTGAAGGAAGGCGCGGTGGCGGATTTCGAGCATCGCGAGGCGCTCACGACGTTGCTGCGCTTCGAATCCACCTCCCTGCCCGCAGGCACGCTCACCGGTTTTGCCGATTATGCGAGCCGGATGTCCGCCGGACAAACGGAAATTTATTTCCTGCACGCGCGCGACCGCGCCGCGGCGGAGAGCGGTCCGTACCTCGAGGCCTTCAAGGCCCGCGGCCTCGAAGTGCTGCTCTGCTTTGATCCGCTCGATGATTTCGTGATGTCGCACCTTGGCCAGTTTGACAAAAAGCCCCTGCGCGCGGCGGACGAGGCGGACTTGAAACTCGCGGACTTGCCCACGCCCACCGGCGGCGAAGCGCTGCCCGATGAGGCCTTGCAGGGTTTGTGCGCGTGGATTAAGGAAATTCTTGGGGACACCAAAGTTGCGTCCGTCGCCAGCGGCACGCGGCTGGTGGACAGCCCGGCGGTCGCCCTCAACGGCGACTCCTCGCTCAGCCCGAACATGCGCCGCGTGTTGCGCGCGATGAAAAACGAAGGCGAAGCCCCGCCGCCCGCCGTCGTGCTCGAAATCAACCCGCGCCACGGGCTCGTGAAAAACCTCTCCGCCTTGCGGGAGCGCAATCCCGACCTCGCCAAGCTGGTGGCCGAACAACTCTTTGACAATGCGCTGCTCGCGGGCGGTCTGCTCGAAGACCCGCGCCCGCTCATCCAACGCTCTTACGACCTGCTCGAACGCGTTTCCCAAAGCTGAATGCGCACCTCCCAAGTCTCCGCCTGCACCTCGCACGTCCCGGCTTTGCCGGCTTTCTCGCGCGCGAGGCGGCGGACGCCGGTTTGACCCTCGCCGCCCAAGGCGAATCCTGGGTGATGACGAATGCGCCCGCCGCCGGGACGCCCGCCGACCACGGACTTTGTTTTGCGCACGCCGCGCTGATCGAGCCGGTGGAAATTCCCGCCGGGTCTGTCAATGCCACGGCTCGCGCCCTTCTCGAGGGTTTTGCCGAGTCGTGCCGGGGTGAACAGTTTTCCGGCCCGTGGCCCCTGCAATTTCGCGCCGAGGAATCCGTGGACGGGCTCGCCCGCCGGACTACCGCGGTCGAACGGGTTTTCACCGAGGACCTGGCCCGCCGCCTGGCACGCGTGGCCAAACTGGCGCGCCCGCAACCGGCGACGCCGCGCGGCCCGGCCCGCGGTCTTTTTGTATTCTTTCGTGATTTTGCCCATTTGTGGAGCGCGCGTGCCGCGGTGCTCGGCGGGCAGCGCCGCATGGCCGACGACCCCGGCGCGCCGTCGCGTTCGTACCTCAAAGTCGAGGAAGCCTACGGCGTGCTGGGCCGCGAACCGCGGGCGGGCGAAACGGTGGTGGACCTCGGCGCGGCGCCGGGCGGGTGGAGTTATAGCGCGGCGCGGCATGGGGCGTCCGTGCTCGCGCTGGACAACGGGCCGCTCAAGGGCGCAGCCCTCGGCCATCCGCTTATTCGCCACGAACGCGCCGATGCCTACCGCCACGTCCCTCCCGCGGGCCAGGTTTATGACTGGCTGTTTTGCGATGTGGTGGACGACCCGGTGAAGGTCCTCGGCCTGCTCGAACACTGGGTGGCCCGACGCTGGTGCCGCCGCTTTATTGTGAATCTGAAATTCGGCCGCGTGGATCCGTTGCCGCTTTTACGCCGCGCCACCGGCCCGGGCGCCCTGCTCGCGCGAGCCTGCACCATTCTCTGCGCCCGCCATCTTTTTCACGACCGCGAGGAATTCACGCTCGTCGGAGAATTGCGCGCATGAGTGATTGATTGGCGTTTTTTAGAATCCACGCCAATCAACATATAAATAAAAGAAGCCTTATAGAGATTCGAATCTTCAGTTAGATGACCGAGCATAGGTTATTTTCTCCTTCATCAATCCCTCGACGAACTTTAGCTCCTCGAGAGAAAAGTATTTCTTTCGAATATAGATGGAAGTGGTAGCGGTGCCTAGAACGATGGTCTTATTCTTAACCTTAAATCCGCTCATAAAGACCCAGGGCAAATAGGTGCGTGCGCCATTGACATCTGCCTCCAAACCCTCAGCCGAGAAGATCAGTTGGTGTCGAATCATCCCACCGGTGGCACGTATGCAATAGTTGCCAAAGCGTCGTAGTCGAAAAAACTCCTTCAAGACACAGGCTAGAGAGACCCAAGACCAGAATCCTCCAATGTAGATTACCCCTTTTTCACCCAGAGCATTTTGATAACCGGTTTCGAGCCCAAAAATAATCACCACACCCAAAAGCAGCCACTTCGAAGTGTATGGAACTTGGAAAAAGAGACCGGCCTGCCGATCTTTTGCATCAATATCGAGTGTCTTGGTAAGGGATACCACAGGCGGCACCAACAACGGAGGCGAAGCAGTATCCACGTGCAGAGCCATAGTTCGGACCTGATGATGAGTCAAACGGAGAACTATTTGCAGCGTGTTGAATAGGAGAGTCTCCTTGTCTTTAGAGATTGTCGGGCCTGCCCACTTGCCACTTGCCCGGCGGCATCGCGGGGCGCAGACTTTGACCCATCATGCCGTTCCGTCCCGTTCCCGCCGCCCGACCGCCTTTGGCGCGCGCCCAACTCGAACCCCGCGAAATCAAAGTGTGCGGTTTTAAGGCCGTCGCGGCGACTTTTGCCGTCCGCCCGAAATGCATCCTGCGGCTCTTTTACACCCCGGAAGTGTTTGGGCGCGTCGGCGTCGGCGAGTACTGCCGCGTGCTGGCGCAGGACCGGAAGCCGTACCGGCAGGTCTTCGCGGACGAGTTGGAACGCATCGCGGGGACCGTCCATCACGGCGGCATTGTCGCCGTCACCGAACGCCCGGCGCTGCAACCGCCGCGATTTGGGGATTTGGCCGAGTGGCAGCGCGCCGGTGATCCGATTCTTTTTCTCGACCGCATCGGCAACCCGCACAACCTCGGCGCCATTGCGCGCACCGCCGCGTTTTTTGGCATCAAGCGCATGTTGATCCAGCGCCATGCGCAACAGGCGCTGCCGAATGACGCCGCGTATCGCGTGGCGGAAGGCGGCCTCGAGCATGTGCAAGTCTATCTCGTGAACGACGTGCTTTCGCTGGCGAAGCAACTGGCGCCGCATTTTTTGGTGGTGGGCACCTCGAGCCATTCCGGCAAGCCGGTGGAAGCGGCCCGCCCGCCACGCGCGCCCGGCCGGCCCGTCGCGCTGTTTTTGGGCAATGAGGAAACGGGGCTCGATCTGAAATTGGCGGGCCAATGCGAATTGCTCGTGCGCGTCGCGGGCTGCGGCGCGATGGAGTCGCTCAACGTCAGCACGGCCGCCGCGATTCTGCTGCATTGGATTACCCAGGGCCGCCCGCGCGCCGCGTTTTCCGCGCCGACTCCGCCTGCTCCGCCAACCCTGCCGGCACCGTCGGCCCCGCCTGCGCGCGCCGGAAAATTTCCCCTTCCCAAAAAATGAGCCCCTACCCCGCCTCTACCCCTAAACTCAACTTACTTTCCTCGCTCGCGTTCGCGCTGCTCCTCGGCGCGACCACGCTGGCCGCCGCGCCCGACCCGGCCTCGACGATCAACGTCTGGCTTGGCACTCCTCCCGGCGATACCGGCACGCTCCCGGCTGAAAACGTGCGCGTCTCGACCACGCCGCGTCCGCAAAAGGAAGTCTTCAACGTTTCGACGCCGACGCTCGAAATTTACCGCCCGGCCAAGGACAAGGACACCGGCGCGGCCATCATCGTGATGCCGGGCGGCGGTTTCGGCGTTTTGAAAATGGATTACGAAGGGGAGGATTGCGCGGCCTGGCTCAGCACCATGGGCGTGACCGGCATCGCGCTCAAGTACCGCGTGCCGCAGCGGCCCAACATGGCGCGCTACATGGCTCCGGCGCAGGATGCCCAGCGGGCGGTGAGCCTCGTGCGCTCCCAGGCCGTGACTTTGGGTATCAAGCCCGACCGCATCGGCCTCATGGGTTTTTCCGCCGGAGGCATTTCCGCTGTCGTGGCCGCGACCAATAATGCCACGCGTCTCTATCCCGCCGCTGACGACGTGGACAAAGTCAGCAGCCGCCCTGATTTTCTCGCGCTTATCTACACCGGCACGATTCTCGTCACCGGCACCACGCAATTGCTGCCCGACATTCACGTCGGCAAAGACACGCCGCCCGTTTTCTTCGCGGTCTCGGACAGCGACCACACGGAATTCAGCATCTACCTTTATCTCGCGCTGAAACAAGCGGGAGTGTCCTCGGAAATGCACCTCTACTCCGATGGGGAACATGGTTTTGGAATGCTGGCCAGCGCCGATCCCCATGGCTCGTGGACCGCCCGTTTTATGGACTGGCTCAATTTTAAGGGGTTTTTGAAGCGTGACACAGCGGCGCCGGCAACAGCTACAAAATAAATTTTCTGTGCGCCGCCGCAAGTGACGCCCCTACGCCATGCGGTTTCTCCTGGCGCTACGCCCTATCTTCAGGTGTAGGGGCGTCGCTTGCGACGGCCCTGTCTTTTCTTTGCTAAAGAAGGTCAGTGATTCCCCCTCAATTAAGGTCCGGGTACCACACAAACTTGCCGTAATAATTGTAGCATCCACGGAAATACTCGGCAAAGGCCGATCCAGATAATCCCACCGCTTGGATTAAAAGCGCCAAGGCGAGTACTAACGACAAGCGTGATCCAAGCCGGCACAACCGATACGAGCAGATTAGCGCAAAGAGCGACCATCCGAATGTCAGGATCATGAGTTGAAATAGCTCGGCGGGGTGTCCGTGTATCGGTGGCAATACGGCGTCGGCTCCCCAAAGTACTATTTGGAGCACCCCAGGCGTCAGACGATCAAACCGAGGAATTTCCCAGGTAGAGCACAGGCAGGACAAAACCAACGCCACCATCCACGCAAAAAAGAAGACCGAAACGAGGATCAATTCATTATCCATATCGCTGCTGTCATCCCCCTATGGCTTATGGCGATTGAATTCACCTCCAAATAATGCCTTCGCTCTTTTGTCTGGAAATCAGCCAGATTATTCCAAGAATCATGGACGGATATTCACCGCCATGTCCAGTGCCGCCGAGCTTGCGCCCGCGCCCGCCGTTGCCGAGATGCAGGGGCTGTACGGGCCGTACACGGTGTCGGAGCGGGTGTTGCAAAAAATCTGGCTGCGGGGCGATTTTCGCGCGCACGATTTGCGCACCGTCTCGGGCAAGCCGCTGCGCCTGCGTCATCCCGGGCGCTGGAATTTGCAGGAGGGGCCGGATTTTCGCGGCGCGGAATGGGAGATGGACGGCCGGCGCGTGCGCGGTGATGTGGAGGTGCATTTTCATGCGCGAGACTGGGCGGCCCACGGCCACGACTGCGATCCGCGCTATGCCGGAGTCGCCCTCCATGTCGTGCTATTTCCGCCGTCGGCGGGCGAACGGCCGCCGGTGACTTCGCAGGGCCAGACGCCCGAGCAAGTCGTGCTGCTCGACCGGCTGGAGCGCGATTTGGAGGATTACGCGGCGGACGAGGCCTTGCTCGCCGCCGAGGGCCGTGATCCATTGGGACCGCTGGAGGAATTTCTCCGCCGCCCGCCCGCAGACCGGCTGGCGCGGTTGATTGAATGCGCGTTGAGTCGATGGAAACAAAAACTTTCCTACGCCGCCAAACGCATCGAGCGCGACGGCTGGCCTGAGGCCTGCCACCAGCTTACGCTCGAAGCGCTCGGGTACCGCCGCAATCGCGCGCCGATGGCGGCCATCGCCCTGCATCATCCGCTCGCGACCTGGCCGACCCGTGCGCCGAACGCCGCGGCCTTGCTGGCCGAACACGCGGGCCAATGGAAGCTCGCGGGCTTGCGTCCGGCCAACCATCCCCGCAAACGCCTCGAACAATACGCGCGGGTGGTCGCGGCGAATCCACACTGGCCCGCGACGCTCGAAAAGCTGGCCGCAGTCATTCCAGGCGGTTCGGACATTGGCGCCAGCACGGCGGTTTTTCGACGGAAACATCGGCTGACGGCCTGGCGCGGGCACGTGACCAAGGCGCTATTTGCTGAGGCGTGGACGGGCGCGCGGCTGGACACGCTCGTCGGGGACGTGCTGCTGCCGCTCGCCAGCGCGCGAACGGGCCGCGATTTTTTCGCCGTGTGGTTTCACGGTTTCCCCGGCGACGCGCCCGAGGCCTTTGGCGATTTTCTGCGCCAGTCCGAAATGCTGGACCGCCGCCGCCAGCCGTTGTCGCACGGACTCCTGCAAGGCACGCTGCAAATCTTCCTCGAGAGCGCGGGGTAAGAACACTTTTTTGCAAAAAATGCTTGCTGAAGGAAGGGTACTCTTGCTTAATTATGCAAATGAGACTCCTTATCAATAACGATTCTAAAGACGCTCACTGGTCGTCGTTTTTAGCGACTTACTGCTCGTCCTAACCCGCGCGTTTTTTTCTGCACGTATTGAGCCTTAGTCTCATTTAACTCTCATTAACTTCTGGCCGCCTGCATGAAATGCGTTCCGTCCATGTCTATCCCGACCACCACCCCTTCGCTGAGCATTTTTGCCAAAGTCTTGCGCGTATTGCTGGGTCTGGCGGCGCTCGTGCTGGTGAGCGTACTCGTCTGGACGGGCGTCACGGCGAGCGGCAATCCCGACCCCACCGCGCCGAATACGAGTGCCACGGCGGTCACGATTGACATTGCGGTGCTGGTCTTTCGCGAGGGCTTGGAGTGTATTCTCGTGCTCTCGGCGCTGATGGCCAGCTTGGCGGGCTCCAAAGAGCCCTACCAGCGGCCCATCCTGGCGGGCGCGGGCGTGGGTTTTCTGGCGACGATGGTGACTTGGTTTGTGGCGGTTGGGATCATCGACAGCCTGGCGGACAATGTCTCGGCGCTCAACTTGCAGGCGGCGACCGGTCTGCTGGCGATTGTTGTGCTGCTGATTGTGATGAACTGGTTTTTCCACAAGGTCTATTGGGGCGGCTGGATTGGGATGCACAATCGCAAGAAGCGCGAGCTGCTGAAATCCGCCGAGGAAACGGCGCTCTCGCCCGCCAAGCTGTGGTGGGGCTTTGGCGTCCTGGGCTTCGCGTCGTTTTATCGCGAGGGCTTTGAAGTCGTGCTGTTCCTGCAAAGCTATCGCTTGAAAATGGGCACGGAAGTGGTGCTCGGCGGCGCGGTGCTGGGCCTGTTTTTCACGGGCATCGTGGCCGTGCTGAACTTCGTGGCGCACCGGCGCCTGCCCTACCGCAAGATGCTGGTGTTCACCGGCGTCATGCTTGGCGCGGTGCTGCTCGTCATGGTCGGCGAACAAGCCCAGGAAATGCAACTGGCGAACTGGATTTCGACCACGCCGATTCCTTCCCTGGAGAAAGTCATCCCGGCGTGGGCGGGCCTGTGGTTTGCGGTGTTTCCGACGGTCGAATCGCTCCTCGCCCAGGCGGGGGCGGCGGTGCTGGTCGTCGGCTCGTACTTTTTGGCCCGGCGGTTGGCGGCCAACGAAACTAGTGAGCGGGCGGCGGGTTAATGTTGCGGTAATGTTTGGATTGGTAGGATTTGCCGCTTATACCCATGCCCCCGTCAACCCGCCCCTTTAAGCAACTCGCCGGTTTGACCGTGGCCAGCCTCGGCGCATTGGCCGGCCAAAACAGTCAGGGCGCGGCACTGCCAAGTGCGGGCGGCGTCGCCAACTTGCGCGACGAATTGCCGCAAAAGTATTTCTCCTTTGCTCATGACGGTGTGCTCGGCACATCGCTCGAACTGGTGGTGGAGACCGCCCAGCCGGCCGAGGCGATGCACTGTCAGCAGGTGATTTTCGGCGAGATTGAGCGGCTGCGCCAGATTTTGAGCACGTATGATCCGGCGAGTGAAATCAGCCGTGTGCGCGCGGGCAGTGCGGTGGTTTCAGGCGATTTGGCGCAAGTGCTTTCGCTTTACGAAAAATGGGCGCAGCGCATGGGTGGCGCCCTCAGCGCGCATCTGGGCGAGGTCATGCAGCTTTGGAAAGACGCCGCAAAGAGCGGGCAACTGCCTTCGGCGGCGGCGCTTCGCGCAGCCAGCCAGTCCGTCTCGACCCTGAATGTGGATGCCCTGGGCAAGAGCTACATCATTGACCGCGCCGTGGAAATCGCCCGGCGCATCACGCCCTCTGGGCTCTTGAATATCGGCGGGGACATTCGCGTGTGGGGTCCATCAGCGTGGCTCATCGGCGTGGCCGACCCGCTGCAGCCCGCGGAAAATGCGCCGGTGCTGGCGGAATTTTATTTGCGCAATGCGGCCGTTGCGACGAGTGGCGGCTACGCGCGCTATTTCACCATCGCCGGACAAAAATTTTCGCACCTCGTCGACCCGCGCACACTCCAGCCCGCGGCACCGCACGCGAGTGCGACGGTGGTGGCGGCGGATTGTGTCACCGCGAATGCCCTTTCCACGGCCGGATGCGTGCTCGATGTGCTCCAGGCCGGCCGGCTCTTGGTGACGGAAAGTCTCGGGCACTTGCTGCTCGACGCGGCCGGCCGGATTTTTCGCGGCGGAATTCTGGCGGCGACTACGCCCGCCGTGTCGCCGGAGACTAGTGGTGCTTCCGCCCCGCAACGGGCCATCCCGCCGCCACCGCCTCCGGTCCCCAGCGCGCCCGCGACGTCCAATACCACGGCGGCGGCGGTGCCCGTCACTGCTGAAAATGCGTGGCCGAAAGATTTTCAAGCGACCATCAACGTGGCACTGGGCCCAGGCAGCGCTTCGCGCGGTCAGGGCAATCCCAATGCGCCGGCGCCCGGCGGGCGAGGCGCGAAACGGCCGTACCTGGCGATTTGGATCGAGGACGCGAAGCTGAATCTCGTGCGCACGGTCATCATCCTGGGCACCAACCCCAATTATCAGCACGAGTTGACGAACTGGTTCAAGGTCAGCAACAACAACTTCTCCATTCTGCGGTCCATCAGCCGCGCGACCCGGCCCGCCGGGCAGTATCAATTCGTATGGGACGGTTTGGACGACAAGGGCAAACCCGTGGCCAAGGGTGATTACGTCGTTTTTGTGGAGTTGAACCGCGAGCACGGCACGCACGTGGAAGCCACCACGAAAATCACCTGTGGAGACGCACCGGCCACCGCCAGCTTGAAAGCGACCACGGAATCGGATGTCTCGACGGTGGTTTACGGCCCGAAGGAAAAGCCCGCCGTCACGCCGCCCGGCGCGGCGGCTGCCCCGCCGGCACCGGTCACCGCGGCGGTCACGAAATAATCACGGCCCGAGCACAGCCCGGCCGCTCGAGAAAAAGAGGCTCGCGGACCGGTGCGCACCACGGCCAGAGTCGCGCCGGCTACCCCTTTTGCCCCCATGACCATCAATCGCCAGTTGCTCGGTTTTTGCCGCACGGTGCACATTTACCTCACGATGCTCGGGGTGTTTGTGATGCTGCTTTTTGGCGTCACCGGTTTCACCATCAACCATGAAGGCTGGTTCGGGGCGACGACACCCGTGGTCGTCGATGCCACCGAACAAACACCACCGGCGCTGCTCGCCCAGCCGGATCATGTGCGGCTCGTGGAGTATTTGCGGCAAACGCACCACATCGGCGGGGCCCTGACCAATTTTGACGACCTGGGCGACCGCCTCGCGCTTTCGTTTCGCGAGCCGGGCCGCAAATGGGAACTGGAAATCACCAAGGACTCCGGCCAAACCACCTTTCACCGCGAGACCTTTAATTTTTTTGCCGTCATCAATGATCTGCACCGCGGGCGCGACGCCGGGGCGTTTTGGCGCTGGGTGATTGATTTATCGGCCTTTTTCATCGTGCTCGCCTGCGTGACGGGGTTTGTGTTGTGGCTGGCGCTGCCGAAACGCCGCAAGCTGGGCGTGTTGGTGCTCGTCCTCGGCACGCTGGGCACCCTGGCGTTTTATTACACGCTCGTACCTGGACCCGACGAAGACGCCAAGACACCGGAACCGGTGGCACCGGCGTCGGTCGATAAGAATTAAGCTGTGTTTTAAAACGAAACCGCGGATGGCACGGATATCACGGATACGCCTCCGTCACAGGTCGAAGACGTCACTTTTCAATCCGCGTCATCCGTGGTTGCTTGGGGCTTCAAGAACAGAATCTAATTTTAGCCGCATCCTTAACCGGCCAAAGCCGCGCGGGCATCGGCGGCATCGGGATAACATTTGAAGTGCGGGGCGAAGCCCGACAGCTCGAGCACCACCGTCACCGGTTTCGGCACCGCGGCCAACACCATGGCCCCTTCCGTCCGCTGGCAGGCCGCGTGCAAAATGATTAGCAACCGCAGGCCGGAACTCGCCAGCAAAGTCACCGCGGCAAAATCGAGCACCAGGAAACGGCGGCCGGAATGCACGAGGGATTCCAATTCCGGTTGCAGTTCCCGGGCGGCCAGGGAATCCAGCCGGCCGGACAGCGCGACGATCGCGAGCGTGTCTGTTTCTTCGACGAGGGTGAGCATGGGGGAGGAAAAAGTATGCGCGGATTAAACCGGCGGCGCCAATGTTTTCAGCAAGGCGGGATACAGCTCATGCAACACGCACTGGGCTTGGGCACGATGGCCGGGGGAAAGCTTCGCGGCGCCAGCGAGCAGGGCGTCGAGGGCATCTGCCGGCAACTCGGCAAACAGCGGCACCAAGTGCGTGCGCAGCAAGGGCTCGCGCGCGGCGTCGGTCAGCGCCGTGGAAAGCAGGTCCACCGCCCGCGGCCAGGCGGCGTCGCGCGCGAGGCCGGTGCCGAGAAAAGCCATGGCGGCAAGGGTCGAGACCGCGGGGTCGCTTTGCTCCATGAGGCGCGTGAAGTCGGGCGCAAACGCCACCGTCGGCAAACAGGCCGCCGCGCCCAGGCCCGCGCAAAGATCGGCGGGGTCGCTGCTTTTGAGCAACGTGGCAAGGGTGGTTTCCGCCGCTGCTTGGGCGGCGCGCGAACCGCGCCACAACGCCGCGGCGGTGGCCGCGCGCACCGCGGGACGCTGGTCGTTCAAATAAGGTCTTAGCGAATCTTCAATGCCAGGCAGGCGCAAGGTCGCGAGCGTGCTCACCACGCGAATGCGCACTTCCGCGGTGTCGTCGTCGAGCAAGTCGCGAATCAGCGCGGTGGCGCGCAGGCCGTCGGCCGTTTCCAGCAAAAGGCGCGCAGCCTCGGCGCGGACGTTCGCAGCATCGTCGTGGGCGAGGATGTCTCCAGCCTGGCGCAGGAGTCCCGTCCACTGCTGGGGATGCTTGCGCGCCACCGCGTGATGAAAGGAGCGGGCGGCGTGCAAGGCCGTCTCGCGCAAGGCGGGATTGGGGTCGCCGAGCAGGCGCGTGATGTGGCCGAAGGTGGGCGCGTAATGCAGGCGCGCAAGGCAGCGCAGGGCGATGCGTTGCAATTCAAATTCACCCCGCGAGGCCAGGTGTTCGAGGCGTTCGAGGGCCTTGGGATGGCCGCGCTCCTCGAGGGCTTCGACGGAATCCACCACCGTGCGATGGTCGGGCCGCTGGTCGAGATTGGTAAGCGCCGCCTGCACATAAACGTGCCGCACCCGTGTCGCCAAAAGCAAATACAGCGCGGAAAACCCGAGCCCGACCAAAGTCATCACGTGATAGTCCCACAAGGTCGCGCTCCGCCCCACGGCGATGCCGCCGAGCCACTGCAGCGCCAGAATCACGCCGCCCCCGAGCATGCCCCCGATGGGATTCACGACACCATCGACAAACCCGCGCGCGCGCCCGCGCCAGCCCGAGGGCACGGCGTTGAACGAGAGTTGAAAGCTGCTGTGCTGCAAGGTGTCGTCCATCAAGTCCCACGCGGCGCGCAAAAACATGCCGGGCAGAAAAGTGAAACTCATCAGCACCGCACTGAAACCCGCCAGGCCGGCCAGCGGCTGCAGCAGGAGGCTGCGCCCCACCCCGAGCCACGACAACATGCGCGGCGCAATGAACACCTGCATGAGCAAACACGCGACATTGAAACCCGCCGTGTAATAGCCGAACCACCGCCCCAACTGCTTCTCGTCGCTGAAGGTGAGGTTCATGATCTGCGTGTACTGAAAGTCGTGCAACTGGTTGCAAATCCAAAACGCCAGCGCGAGCAGCGCCAACAGGCCGACGAGCGGCGAGGTCACGCAATAACGCACGCCCTCGCGCAGGGACGGCGGCGTCTCGTCGTGCGCGCCCGGTTCCGCCCGGGCGCTCGGACGGGATTTGCCACCCTGCAATTCCGCGCCGAAATAATGCACAATCACCCAACTCATCGGCAGCACGAGCAGCACGGAAATGGCCCAGGCGAGCACACAGCCGGGCAAGCCAAAAAACATCGTGATCGGTGCCACCAACAATCCGCCCGCCAAACCGCCCAGCGCCTTCGCCGTGTGAATGAGCGGATAAAGCCGCCGTCCCTGGCTGGGTCGAAAGATGTCGTTAAAAATTGTCCACGTTTGCGCCTTGAGCGTGGATTTGCCCACGCCGTGCGCGGCCACGCCCATCGCGAAAAACAACACCAGCGCCCAGCGATAGTCATGCACGCCGGGCGCGAGCACCACGTTTTCGCTACCCGGCCCGATGATTAAATACCACGCGCCGACCAGCATCACTCCGAGGATTAAGGCCGAGCGTTCGAGGGCGTGGTCGCGCCGCACGGCGTCCGCAAACCGCAGGTAGACAAACGACGAGAGCAGTCCGAGCAGATTCGCAAAAATATAGGCAAACGGCATCGCGCCCACGCCCATGCGCTTGACCAGCAGCGCGTGCATGGCGGCCCAGCCCGTGGCGTGGCCGGTGGCGAGCAAGCCGTTCAGGGCCCAGGCCAAAAACACCTTCAATCTTTCTTCGCGATGAATATCGAGCAGACGCATGGGCCGTGAGCCCTCCATCTTGTCCGCCCGCCCGCCCGGTTAAAGCCTGAAAACGGGAGAATGGAATGGCCCTACCACGAAGGACACGAAGACCACGAAGGAAAGAGGAGCGAAGTGCTGGCCCGAATGGCTTTGCCTGATTGCACAGACAAATCCCGAACGCTCTGCACAAAAAGAGCGGGCAACGGTACAGTTTAGATGAGCGCCCGTTTTCGTAGCGCTGTGCTTCACCCATCGCTCTTTAACGTTCGAGCGATTCCTGGCGGGGAGTGTTCAAATGTGAACCGCTTGGGGCTGATTTAAATAATAGTTTGAAAAGACCGTAAGTCAGCCCTACCCCAATAATCGCAATTAGGCCGGGGACGCCATAGAGCGCATGAATGATTATTCCAGCAAACAGTCCGCTCCCAAATATAAGCAAATAATTTGATTTCTTTTTATCCACAAGGCCCCTTCTAGTCCGCTATTGGTAGCTAGGCAACCTCTTCCGTCTATATCCCATCTAAAATTGGCCAAAAGGGGCCGCCGGCCTTCCGAACGGGTTTGAGTGAATTCTGCACGGCGGACCGCCGGGTTTCGTAGCGCTGTGCTTCAGCCAGCGTGCTTTAAGTTTCGCGCAATTCCTCGCGCTGGCTAAAGCGCAGCGCTACGAAAAGAGAGCCAGCACCTTCAATTTGCCCTGCCGATCACCTCACCGCGGATAGCCCTGCCAGAGCCATTCGAGGTCGTGGGAGATGAGAAGAGGGCAGGCAAGCGCAGCTTCCCGAGGCACTGGTGCTTCGCCCGCCATTCTCAATTATCTGCCCTCCGCGTTCTCCGCGCTCTCCGCGGTGAAAAAAATCATCCCTTCAGCCACTGGTCCAAAAACTTTTTCGATTCGAGGACTTGATTGATTTCCAAGCGCGGGCTGAGTTCGACCACCAGAAGGTGCTCGGGGCGCACGTACTGGCGGATCATTTTCCAGTCCATCGTGCCGCTGCCGAGGGGCTGGTGGTCGCGGCCCTCGGCGCTCACGTCGTGCAGGTGAAAACCCATGAGGCGCGCGTGGTTCTTGGCCAGGAAATCCGCATGGGAAATGACGCCGTCCATCTCCTTGATGCGCGCGTGGCCGACATCGTGCCAGCCGCCGACGACGCCGAGCGACTCCACGCTCGCGAGAAAGGTCTCCATGTCCTCGTCGAGCGGAAGCTCGAGCAGGCCCTCGCGGTTTTCGCAGCCGAGCCGGACGCCGCAGGATTTTGCGCGTTCGGCCACCTCGCCAATTCCGTGCCGCAGGCGGGCGTAATGCTTGGGCGCGGCCTTGCGCAATTTCACCAGCAAGTTCGCCAGCTCGGTTTTGTAGGCGGCGTTTTCCCGGCGCTGGCCGGGCTCGATGGCCTCCAGCATGGCCTCGATTTTGCGCGCAGGATTGAGGAAAAAAAAGAATTCGCTGCCCATGTGGGTCACGAGCACCTTGGCGCCGACGCGCAGGGCGAAATCCAGCGATTGGAGTGTTTGCCGCCGCCAGCATTCGCGCTCGCCGACATTCGGCGAGGTCGGCTGGTAGGCGTTGGGCGCGGGCGTAAGGATGCCCGCCGGCAAGGGGCAGAAATTGTGCGTGCTGCTGACTTTGACGATGCCTTCCTGCAAGGCTTGCAGGATGCCCGGCACCAGGGTCACCCGGATGCCGTGGCTCAATTCCACGTATTCAAAGCCCAGGTCCGCCATCTCCCGCAGCATCACATAACCGTCCTGATGCCGGCCGGAGCACCAGCAGGTGGACAAGGAAACAATCGGCTGGGCGGGCATGGCGTGGCAGGAAGTCGGCCGGACAACTGGGCGTCCGTCGTTCTGGCAATCCCCTCAGCTCCCGGCGAGCCGAAACCCGCGGCTACATGTTCTCGTAGCGCTGGCGCAGCATGTTGGTGAAGGCGGACACCTTCTCCTTGCGGCGGCGAACTTCGCAGGGCTTCTCAAAATAGCGCTTGGCGCGCACGTCGCGAATGATACCCTCGCGGTCCAGCTTCTTTTTAAGCCGGCGCAGGGCCTTCTCCATGGGTTCGCCTTTGCGAATCTTGATTTCAACGGGCATACGGATATAAGGAAAGCTTTGTGGGAAAGCCGACCAGAAAACCCGTTTGCCCGCCCTAAGTCAACGCCCATTTTATCGCCCTTTTGAGCCCCTCCCGTCCACACTCCCGCCCTGTGCCTCCTCCACCCGCCCTGCCCGCCTGGCTGGCCGACCCCGCCCGCGCGGCGGATTGGCTCGAACGCCTGGCCGGGCGGCTGACCGTCCACCGCCGCCACCGCATCGAAACCGTGCTCGACCGGCGCACCCGGTACCTCACGGTCGCCCTCGAGGACATTTACCAGCCGCACAACGCCGCCGCGGTGCTGCGCTCGTGCGACGGCTTCGGCGTGCAGGACGTGCATATCCTGGAAAACCGCAATCCCTTTGAAACGAAGTCACAGAAGTCGAATGTGTCCATGGGCACCGAGCGTTGGCTGACGCTGCATCGCTACAAGGAGATTCGAGACCCCGCCAAGGCCGACACGCCCGAGTTGAACCACCCAGCCACCCAGCGGGGGTTGGAGAATCTTAAAGCACAGGGTTACCGGCTCGCGGCGCTGACGCTGCGCGGTTCGCCGCGGGAACTTTCCGACGTGCCGCTGGATAAACCGCTGGCGTTGCTGGTCGGCACAGAGTTGACCGGCCTCTCCGACGCCGCGCATGCGCTGGCCGATTACCAAGTGCGCCTGCCCATGGAGGGCTTTGCGCAAAGCTTTAATCTCTCCGTCTGCACCGCCGTGTGTCTGTACGAACTCACGCGCCGCCTGCGCGATCCTAAGAACGCCCTGTCCTGGCCACTCTCCCCCGCGGAACGCCAGCAATTGTTTTTCGAATGGATCCACCGCGACGTGCAAGGCGCGGACGAATTGCTGGCGAGATGGGAAGCAGAAGCAAGGTCAGTTCATGATTGAAGAAGTAATGCACCGCAATTTTCAATTATGAAGGCAGCTATTGATTTTTAAAAAATAAAACCTTCGCCATGCCTCCTAAAAGTCTGTCCGATGCCATCGCGCACAGTTTTCAAAATCGGACCGAGATCGAGGGTAGTGATATATGCGCCTGTTTTAATTGCTTTGCCCATTTTGTCCCTAATGAAATTCGGCTTTGGAGCGATTCCATTGACCCAAATGATGATGATCCTGGCGCGCTTCGTGCAGATACCGATCAGTTCAAGGGATCAACTGCAATTTGCCCATATTGCAAGTACGATTCGGTTATCGGCTCAGCAAGCGGCTGCAACTTATGTGATGATTTTCTGCGTCAATTACGTAATCATTGGTATGGCACTAAAGACGGCTAATGAAGTCCTTTGTGAAGGTCAAATTCCCGGTAAATTTAATTTCACTATTTCCCCATCATGAAAACCAAAATCGAATTGGATCTTAAAAGCGTACTCATGGGCGCGGCGGCGGCGGCCGTGCTCATCTTCAGCACCGGCGCGACGAGCCCCGTCGCAAATGTCGGCCGGTATCAAATCTCCGTCGGCGGCGATCGCGCCGGCATTGTGGACACCGTGACCGGCCAGTCCTGGACCACGCAAATCCCCACGGGGCAGGTCATCGGCACCAACACGTTCCTCACCGTGAAAAACACGCCGTAAGTTAGCTGGCACGGAAACACCGGGGCCGAAGGCGAAAGCGGGCTAGGCTCTGCTTTAAACCTCGCATAAGAGCGGCGCGGTGAGGGCACCGCGCCCTACCCAAACCACCTCCTCCTACCCATACCAGCAAGGCGTACTGCAGTGATCGCACCGTTTGTTCACCGGTAGGGCGCGCTGCCCTCAGCGCGCCGTCAGAGTTAGGTTTTAAAACACGCCCAACCGCCTACGGGCCGGCCGGTTTTGCGCCCGATTTGGCGATCTCCGGTCGAACGACAAACGCAGCCAGCAATGCGTTGACCCGTTGCGGGGCTTCTAGCTGGGCGAAATGTCCGACGCCGGGAATGATTTCGATTTGAAGATTCGGCATGAGCTGCCGCGCGTGCTCCAGCCAGGGCGTCGTATCTCCTGGCTGGAGTGAAATGGGCCTGCCGGTCGCATCCAATTTCGTGCTCTGAATGTCCAACAAGGGCACCCGGAGCGCGACCAGGGCGGCATCCTCTTTCTCTGCGTCCCACCGGGCCATGCGCGGGAACAGCGCCACGCCAATCTCGGCCGGCAGTTTTTTTGCCCGTTGGATAATGGCGGCGGCTCCGGCATAGGGACGTGGAAACAAGGTGGCAAAAAAAGCTTCGGCAAAGGGCGCGTAGCCTTGGGCGGCAATCTGGTCGTGCGCGGCCTGCTCGACTTGCGCCGGGTCACCCGCACTCCGCTTGTTGCCCTCGATGAACACGATACCGGCGACACGTTCCGGATGCAGACGCGCCGCCTCCAGCACCACCCGGCAGCCCATGCTGTGTCCCACCAACACCGCGGGCCCCGTGTTCAGCTTTTCCAGTAAATCCGCCACATCGGCTCCGTAAGTCTCGATGGAGCATTCCGCCGGTTGGCCGGGCGTGCGGCCATGCCCGCGCAAATCACAAGCCACGACGCAGTGGTCGCGCCGGAAGTACTCGATTTGAAAGCGCCAATCCGTGTGGTCACAGGAAAACCCGTGCACAAAAACCACTGGCGGCCGGCCCATGCCCAAACGTAAGGAGTACATGGCTTTGCTTCATCCAAGTAAGCTTCGCCCGTGGAAAAGGCAATTTCCGATCCGCTGAGGAGGATAACTCGCGCAGAGCCACAGCAACATAGTGAATCCAAAGCAAATTTCACAGAAGGTAACGAAGCAAACCAAGAGTTTCCTTCCTTACCTTTGTTACCTTTGTTTCCTTCAGTAGAAAATCTCTGCGGCTCAGCGCGAGTTTTACTGATCATTCGAAGCTGCTGTGCCCTATCGCACACTCACATATGGAAGTCCGGAGGCCACGCGCTGCACGTCGGGCAGGCCTTCGAGGAGGTCCGCGATGGCGTCCCATTTGCCGGAGATGAGGGCGTGGTGGGCGGTGTCGGGCTTGTGGGCGGTAAAGGTCTTCCCGGCGGCGTGGACTTTGCGGTTGAGAATGTCCACCTTGATTTCCGTCTTTGGGTCGTGCAAGACCAGCGCCGCCAAATCCTGCAAATCGTCGCGGGACAGGGTCAGGCAGGCCATCCCGAGCGTGACGGAATTGCCGAAAAAGATTTCCGCAAAACTTTCGGCGAGGATGGCGCGGATGCCGAAACGGTAGAGCGATTGCGGGGCGTGCTCGCGCGAGGAGCCGCAGCCGAAATTCGAGCCGCTGATGAGAATGTTCGCGCCCAGGTGCTGGGGCTGGTCCAGCGGATGAATCTGGCCCGCGGCTTTGTTGGCGGCGCGCTCGTCGTAAAAGGCGAATTCGCCGAGGCCGTCAAAGGTGATGCACTTCAGGAACCGCGCCGGGATGATGCGGTCCGTGTCGATGTCGTGGCCCGGCACGCAGACGCCGCGGCCGGTGACTTGGGTGATTTTTGCGAGGGCCATAAAGAAATTGAGGTTTTTTAACCGCAGAGGGCGCGGAGAGAATTTATTGCAAAGCTTTGTTTCTTAACTCAGCGTTCTCTGCGTGCTCGGCGGTTGAATTTCTGGTTAGTTGGCCGCGAAGACTTCGCGGGCGTCGGCGATTTCTCCGGTGACGGCCGCCGCGGCGGCCATGGCGGGGCTCATCAGGATGGTACGGCCGGTGGTGCTGCCCTGGCGGCCTTTGAAGTTGCGGTTGCTCGAGCTGGCGCAGAGCTGGTCGCCGACCAGTTTGTCGGGATTCATCGCCAGGCACATGGAGCAACCGGCGCCGCGCCATTCGAAACCGGCGGTGCGGAACGTCTCCGCCAAGCCCATTTTTTCCGCGAGGGCACTGACGCCCTGCGAACCCGGCACCACGATGGCCTTGACGCCGGCTTTCACATGGTGGCCTTTGACGAGCCGCGCGACTTCCTGCAAGTCCGACAAGCGGCCGTTGGTGCAACTGCCGATGAAAACCACATCCACCTTCGTGCCCTTGATGGGCTGGCCGGCCTTCAATTTCATGTGCGTGAAAGCCTCGCGGGCGGTGGCCTGGTCCTTTTCGGGCAATGTGTCGGGTTGCGGCAAATTTTCGTGGATGAACACGGCCTGGCCGGGATTGATGCCCCAGGTGACCGTCGGCGCGATGTCCTCGCCGCGAAAGTTGACGACTTTATCGTAGTGGCAGCCGGGGTCGGAAGCGACCGCGCGCCAGCGGGTGACGGCAGACTCCCAAGCCGCGCCTTGCGGGCTGTAGGGCCGGCCCTTGAGGTAGGCGATGGTGGTCTCGTCGGGATTCACGTAACCGCAACGCGCGCCGCCTTCGATGGACATGTTGCACACCGTCATGCGCTCTTCCATGGTGAAGCGGTCGAACACTTCGCCGCCGTACTCATAGGCAAAACCCAGGCCGCCGTTGACGCCCAAGTGGCGGATGATATGCAAAATCACGTCCTTGGCATACACCCCCGCAGAGAGGCGCCCGGTGACGTTGATGCGGCAGACTTTCATCTTGTCCAGCGCGATGGTCTGGGTGGCGAGCACGTCGCGCACCTGGCTGGTGCCCACGCCAAAGGCGATGGCGCCAAAGGCCCCGTGCGTCGAAGTGTGCGAGTCGCCGCAGGCGATGGTGGTGCCGGGCTGCGTGATGCCCTGCTCGGGCCCGACGATATGCACGATGCCCTGCTTGCCGGTGTTCAGGTCGAAAAAGGTGATGCCGTAGTCGCGGCAGTTTTTCCGCAATTCCTTGATCATCGCGTCGGCCATGGGATCGGAAAACGGCTCGGCGCGCTCATTCGTCGGCACGATGTGGTCCACCGTGGCAAAAGTGCGCTGCGGGAATGGGACCTTCAGGCCCAGGTCGCGCACCATGCCGAACGCCTGCGGGCTCGTGACCTCATGGATGAGGTGCGTGCCGATAAACAACTGCGTCTGCCCGTTGGGCAGCGTGCGCACGGTGTGGGCGTCCCAGACTTTTTCAAACAAGCTTTTGGCCATGGCGTGGAGGAATAGTTGGCCTGCAATTTACCGGGGGGAAATTCGAGGGTCAAGTCTTTTGTCTCAATCTTGTCTCAAATAGGAATTTAGCGTTCCTGGGGTTCAAACTTAACCACGGATGGCACGAATGACGCATCTAGATTCATCCTGCTCTACAGAAATCATGCCTTTGCGCAAATCCAACCCCGAGGGCCGTCGCAAGCGACGCCCCTACGTCGCGCCGAAATTATAAGGCTATGAAGCTAAAGCCATGAGTAGGGGCGTCGCTTGCGACGGCCCTCAGAGTTTTTTCTACATCGAGGGTTCATCCCCAAGCTAGCCATTCCGATTTCCGCCATCCGTGCTATCCGTATCATCCGTGGTTCTGCCATGGCGGCCAGAACATCCTAATCCCCGTGCCGGACGGGCGCGCGCGCACCGGTGCGTTTGATCGCAAAACGTCCCGGGCCGGTGAAGAGCAGCGCCAAAAATACGGTGGCGAAAGACATGGGCCCCCCGAGGGTCGAAATTCGGACCATAAGATTCCTCCAAACCGCCGGGTGATCCATCGCAACCATATAGCGATGATTTTCAGGGTCTTGCCACATCCAAGTGGTAACGAGCCCCATATAGCAAAACGCCACCAACATGGCCCAGCGAAACATGAACCCAAAAACGATGAAAATTCCGCCAACGGTTTCAATCAGTGCGGCGAGCAAACCCCAAAATACACGCCCTTGCGCGATGCCAAAAATTTCTACCGGCTTGCCAACTGCTTCAAGCATTTCTTTGCCACCAAGTAGATTCTGAACTCCTCCCACGAAAAGCAAGCTGCCGAAAACGACGCGCAGGATGAGGAGGCCCAAATCAGGCCGGTTGAGTTTTTGATCGAGCAGGCTCATGGGGAAATTTATTGGCAGGCGATTTTCCCCAGTCGCCGGCGTTTGGCGAGCCGGAAATGGATTTTTCATGGGTCTCAACTAAAACCGGGGCAAAAACGATGCTGGCGTTTGTGAGCGTTAGGTTCATAGATAGGGAGCCCCACCCTGCTCCATGATTCTTGCGCGCGCGTCAGCCCCGGACCCGCGGCTGGCCGCCCTCAAAGCACGGCTGGCCGACTTCTATGCAGGCAATCGCGCATACTATGACGAAGCCGAGGGCGGCAAGGACGTCCTCTACGAGCCCATCCTGGATTTTTTGCGCGAGCAGGAAAAGAAACTGGGGCGGCCCGTGAAAGTGCTCGAAGTCGGGGCCGGCAAAACCTCCTTTCCCGCCTATCTGCTGGATCGCTGCGCGGCCCGGGTCGTTGACTACACCGCGTATGACATCAATGCAACGAACGCCGCTTTTTATGCCGAGCGCGGCATCCGCCACCTGCTGGGCGGCTGGGAGTGCGTGCGCGCCGCGGGGACGTTTGACTTTTGTTTTTGCACCTATGTTTACGAGCATGTGGCCGATCCGCACATCTTCCTGAAAAACCTTGCCGGAATTTTGACGCCCGGCGGCGCGCTGGCCATCGTGTGCCCGAAATATGTCTGCCCCGGTTATGTGTCGCCGGCCCTGCGCTGGCTGCCGTGGTGGCGCCGGCACGCGCTCACCACTTTTTTGGCCTTATCCAATTTGCTCACCTGGCTGGAGGGCAAGGCGAAATGCTGGATTTGCCTCGAGCCCGCGGTGTTTCAGCGCCCGTACCGGCGGGATTATGACGCGATCCATTTGGTCTCGACTGCCGACACGCATGCGGCCCTGCGCCAGGATTTTCGGGTGCGCTCGCTGCCGCTGCGCCGTTCGTCGCTTAGGATGCGACTGTTCGACGAGCTGACGCTGCTGCATGTGCTCGCTGAAAAGCGCAGCACCACGAGGCGGAAATCCCTCCCGCAGTGAAGCCCGTCAGGTTGAGCCGCGAAGCCTTACTGGCCCTTGCCCAAATGGGTGGCCTCGCCCGACTTCGCTTCCTTGGTCATCTGCTGGATTTCCTTCATCTGCTTGTCGTAGATGGCCTTGGTGCGGGCGTCGCTCGCGTCTTGCATCGCCTTCAACTGGTCCGGCGTGGCGCGCGGCACTCCCGGCACATTGGGATGGCTGCGGTCGTAGTAACCGGGGACTTCCTCGTCCGTGATGTCGGTGCGCAGCATCAAGTTCGGGTTGATGACATCGCGGAACGTCGCGCCGTCGGGATTAAGCGTCTTGGCGGTGAGGAAAATAATCAAATTGCGGCGGTTGTGTTGCGTGTCCCGCTCGGTGAACAGCTCGCCGATGATCGGGATATCACCGAGAATGGGTGTTTTCGTGATATTCTTAATGTCGGAATCGTCGATCAACCCGCCCAAGGCCAGGGTGAAACCGTCCTTGATGGAGACTTTGGCGTCGGTGAGTTTGCGGGTTTCGATGACGGGGTAATCGCCGCCGAAATAATTGATGGAGCGGCTGACGCGGCTGATTTCCGGATTGAGCGTGAGATTGATAAAGCCGTTGTTGGAGACTTGCGGTTTGACGCGTAATTTCACGCCGGTGTCAATTTTTTCCCGCTCACCCGGCGTGGTGTTGCCGGTCTGATTGTTGATGGTCGGATATACGATCGGGATGGTTTCACCGACGTGGATGAAGATTTCCTCGTTGTCGAGGGTGACGACGGTCGGGTTCGACACCAGGCGCGCGCGCTGGTCCGTCTCGAGGGCGCGGAGCACGGCGTTGTACTGCTGGGTGTTGAAGAAGGCCAGATCGGCGGCGCGGCGGGGGCCGGGAAGCTGGGCGGCGCCGGCGGGCGGCGGCGGAATCGGGGTGCCGTAGGGCTGCGAACCCACGACGCTGCCGAGGCCTTGCGCGATGCTGTACTGCCACGCGGTGCCCGCGGCCAAAAGGCTGCTGCCGTCAAAATTCCACGTGACGCCCAGATTGCCGGCGTCGTTGAGATTCAACTCCACGAACTTGGTCTCGATGGAGACCTGCTGGGTGGGACGATCCAGGCGCTCGATGATTTCCTGGATGTTGTTCATGTGCGAAGGCCGCTCGGTGATGACCAGCGCGTTGGTGCGGTTGTCCACCTGGATGCGACCGCCCGCGCCGGCGTCAATCAAGGGCGAGAGTGAATTGACCATTTCGCTGGCCTTGGAGGAATTGATGAGGAACACCTTCGTTTCGACCGGCTCGGTCGCGAGTTCCTGGTGGCTCTTGATTTTGATGATGTTGTTGTCCTCGACGTAGGTGAAGCCCACCGGTTCGAGCACGACTTGGAAGACTTGCCGCCAGGTGACATTGCGGAGCTTGACGGTGGCCGTGCCGGTCAGGGTGTCTGGAATGACCAGATTGAGCTGAAACATATCGGCGACCTGGCGCAAGATGGTGCGGATATCGAGGTCCGGAAAGTCCACGAGGGAAATGACTTCGTCCGGCTGCGCCGCCGTGGTGGGCGTGGTGGCCGGCGCCTGGAACTGCAGAGTGGCCGTGCCATTGCCGCCGGGGAACTTGATGTCGAGCGAGGGCGCGCTGGTCGTGACGGACTTAATCTGGTCCGGGCCGTTGTTCGAGGGCACAAAAGTCTGCGTGGTGGTCGTCGTGGTGCCCGGGGTGACAGTCGGGGCGACGGGCGCAACGATCTGCACCGCCTCGGGGCCAGCCGCAGGAGGAGGCGGAGGAGGAGTCGTGGCCTCCGGCGCAACGACGGGCGCGGGCGGCGGCGGCGCGGGAACCTCGACGGGCGGCGGCGGCGGAGTTTCAGCCGCGGGGGGCGCGGGCGGCGGGGTCGGAGGCGGCGTGGCGTCTTGGGCCGCCAACCAGGAGGCGGAAGAGAGCAAAAGCAGGAGGAAGGCGCGGGTGGCTTTCATGGCGGCGAAGGGACGAGGGATTAAGGCTTGGAAGTGGTGGAGGCGGGAGGAGCGACGGCGGCCGGCTTGGGGCCGGGTGCGGCGCGTTGAATGGTGCCGGATGCACCCGGACGATTAAACGGAACGAGTAAAATGGCGTCGTTGAGTTTGAGCGTGTAGGAATTCTCCGTGATCTCGGCGAGCGAAACGTCCGAATCCTTGTCGTCGCCCGGGAA
>Ga0265320_10000054_pt1 | contig 110410 bp, 119 predicted proteins | sample 4827metaG_FD_202087 | JGI IMG/M metagenome (GOLD analysis project Ga0265320, IMG submission 202087) | Rhizosphere microbial communities from Carex aquatilis grown in University of Washington, Seatle, WA, United States - 4-8-27 metaG | ecosystem: Host-associated > Plants > Roots > Rhizosphere...
CGACCGCGCGCGGAGGACGCGGTGGTCGAGGCGGTGGTCGAGCCGGAGCCCCCGGCGGAACCGGGGCCCATCGAGTGCGCCCCGCTGGCCGGCGCTGGGAGTTTGGGGTGCGGGGCCGACCTGAGCGAAAAGGAGACGACCGACATGGGCGCAACGAATGGTGCGGTGACCCTCACACGGTGCTGCCCGGCCTGCGTACGGCGCACCGGCTCGTGACCGGAAAGGCTGGTGTGAAGTGAGGCTCACTCGTCACACCGACGTCGCCCGCTCCGCCTGGCTCGCGTTTCCTCCGCTCGTACGCTGGCTTCTACTCGTCGCCGGAAAGACTCCCTGGACGCTGACGACCGGCGACGTTCGCGCGATTCGCGAGGCGTTGTCGTGATTCCCATCTTGCGGCTTGGCCGTCGCGGCATGGGCGCGGCGTACTTCCGTTGGGCGGCCTACTGCGCCCTGCACATCGACGCCGCTGCGGGTTCGTCGTCGACGTCGACACCGGGGACGGACAGGAGGACACGATCGCCGGCGCGACCGAAGAGCAGCGCGGGGCCATCGTCGCGGCGCTCGCCGGCATCTGGGACGCGTGGCGGTCGCTCGGGCCGCGCGATTGGCCGGCACCCTCGGGGCCGCCGGTGCCGCTGGCGCCCCCGACCGAGCCCGACGTCGAGCTTCCCATCGCTCGAGGACAAGCCAGGGCCGCCGTCGTCCTGGCGCTCGCCGACGTCGCCCGAGCGGTTGGGCACCTGGAAGCGCTCACCATGTCCCAGGCCCGTGCGCTCGACGCGGAGGCCGCCCAGTGACTCGCTCGAACGAGCCGAAGTATGCGGAGCGCTGCGCACGCCTGCGCACGCTTTCGGCGCAGCTCAGTCTTGAGGCGTCCGCCTTCGAGCGCCGCACCCGGGTCGTCTTCGATCCCTCGGCCGTGGGAGTCGAGGACGCGTTCACGGCACTCGAGCTTCACTTGCACAATCTGCGGACGATCGCTTCCGCCATCTGCGAGACGGTGGTGACGCATCAAAAGCGCGTGCGAGCGTAAGAGCGGACCTTGCTCGAAGGCGAGGCGCGGCGGGTCATCGTGACGAACGCGCCGGAAGATCTGGACCTGCCCACCACAAAGCAGATCGGCGACGTCGGCGACGACGAGGACGGCCGGGCCGTGCGTAAGGTCTCCGTCACGGAGAGCGAGGCCAAGGCGCAGATCGCCGCCTAGTCGACGACTTGTGCCTGGCGTGCGATGAGGCCGAGTGGGCGAAACGGATCGCCGACGGGCGGGGAAAGGCGTCGACATGAGCACGTGGAAAGAGCTGGGCGGCTCGAATTTGTACGCATCGACGGGGGGCCGTGAGTAGCGCGGGCGCCCGCTGGCGGGTGAATTGGACCGACCTCGGGATCATCGTCTCTGCTGGCGTGATCGCCGTGCTCTGGTCCCTGCTTGCGCTTCAATGGTGTTGAAGGCTGAAAGGAGAAGGGGCAATGGCAAGAATCGACAAGCTACAGAGGCAGATCGAAGCGGCGGAGAGAGAGCTGTCCGCGTGCGTTGACGTGGAGGCGCGATCGCCGGTCGCAAGGGAGATCGTGCGCGCCGTCGCCGACGATGCGCTTGCGAGGCTTCGGCGCGTACGAAAGAAGCTGGGGGCGCTCGAGTGCTGCGGAGGGGCTCGACCATGACGACGACCGACCCCCACGGCCTGATCGCCAGCGGCGTGGAGCTGCTCGGCGAACCGGAGCTCGCCAAGGCGCTCGGGGTGTCGCGGTCGGCGCTCGGGATGCTTCTGGCCGGCGCGCTCTACCGCGTGATCCCCCACGTGCGCATCGACGGCAAGAGGCGTTACCGCCTCGACGACGTCAGGACGGCGCTCGCCCCGTTCCTTCCCGGCATCCGCGAACGCGCGCGCCTTGCGGCAGAGCGCGAAGCTCGGGAGCGGCTCGAAGGTGCGGCGCGACGGAAGGCCAAAGCCGAGGAACACGCTCGACACCTTGCCCGGAAGCACGGACCGCCTACGCGGCCCGCCACGGGCCCGGGAGCGCCCGGGCCACTACCCCCGCAGGGCAAGCGCGGGAAGCCCGCTCGGGGCAACGTCGTGCCCAGGTTTTCGTGCGAAGGAGGGCGGCCACGTGATCGACATTGGCAAACTGACGCTCGCCGACGTGGGGCGAGCCGTTGTGTATTCGCCGCGGGGGGGTGGTCGCCGAGAAGACGGCGAAATATCGTCCTGGAATGAGCGCTACGTCTTCGTCCGATACCGTGGTGGCTTCACGGCGTCTACGAGTCCGGAGGATCTAGATTTCCTGTCGGCGATGGTGCGCCCGTGACAGTGGGCGAGCCGACCGTGCATTCCGTGCGCATTCGCCTGTGCAGCGCGTGCCTTGGGGGCGAAGGTGGCGAGTGCCACACCCCGGGATGCGCACTCTGGCTCAATCGTGCGCCGGACCTCCCTATTTCCGCGCTGCTGTACGATGACCTCGATAGGGAGGATTGGCGTAGCGTGCAGCGTCGAGCGTTCGCGGCGCTGGACGTTGACAAGCGGCCCGCGGACGGTTGACAAATGATGACCCCGCGGCGCTCGAACGCCCGGGGCCCTGACCGGAGACGAGTCCGATGAAGAGCAGCGTACAGCGCAAGAGCGGGGCGCCCAAGATCACGAGCGGCCGCAAGGCGACGGGCACTGTCGCAGGCTTCGGGGTGCTGACCATGAGCAAGCGCGCCGAGAAATGGGCAGCTGAGTCGCGTCAAAAGGAAGAGGCGAACGCGATCGTCAGGGGAGACACGTTCCGCGCGGTCTGGACGTGGAGAGGCGCACAGACGAGCAGCCATTGCAGCATGAGGGTGAGATGAGCGGACGAGAGCTGTTCGAGCGGTTTCGTACAGAGGGTTGGCGCCTTGTGGAGCAGTGGCTCGGCGATCACGAGTCAGAGACGAATCACCACGAGTTCAAGAACAAGAAGGATCCTTCGACGTCGGCGCTCGACGAAGAGGACAAGGCGAACGTCGCCAAGGCGCTCTCCGCGTTCGCGAACACCGGCGGTGGCGTGCTCGTGTTCGGCGTCGACGCAGGGGGCGGAGGGAAGAAGGGGCAGACCTTTGATCGCGTGAACGCGATACGCCCCATCGAACAGGTGGAGGCCTTCGGCGGATCGCTTGAACGAAGACTGCGAACGTTCACCGAGCCGCCCATCCGCGGACTCGATATCGCCTACGCAACGAAGCCCAGCACGAGCGGGGCTGGTGTGCTTTGCATCTACGTTCCGAAGAGCACCGGGGGCCCTCACCGGGCGATTTGTGCAACGAGCGAGGTGAACGATCGCTATTACATGCGGACGGCTGCAGGCGATCAGACGATGCCGCATGCGCTGCTTGCGGCTCTCTTCGCATACGCGTTGCCACCAAAGCTTGAGTTTCGGGCTCGCTTCCTGGCTCGCGATTTCCTCAATAGCGAGCTCGGTCCCTTGGTCGAGTTGCGGCTCGCGAATCGTGGACGCTCGCCCGCTCGCCGCCCAGCAGTGCATCTCTTCGGACCACCCCCGCTGATATGGCCACGCGCGCCTGAAACGTTTGGGATTCAGACGCGCACGACCGAGGAGGGCCTGAGGTATGCGGCCCTCGAGCCGCTCCCTGACGCGGCAGATCTCGTCATATATCCGGAGTCCGACATCGTCCTTGCGACCATGAGGTGCGATCGGCCTGCCTTTTCCCCGCAGGGAATACGGATCGACTTTCACGTCCGAGTCATGTCTTTGGACTCGTACACGTTCGAAGGCAAAGAAACGCTCGAAGTGCCTGCCGGCGCGGGCCTGGAGATGGCGAACGAACGCCGCGCGGTTGTGCGCAGCGACGTGGAGGCGGAATAGGCCCATGCCCCGCAAGAGCACCGGCACCGCTCGAATCCTCCAAGGGAATCTCGCGCTGCAGGACGGTCACGCGCTCGATCATGCGTGGAACTACTTCTCTTTGCATGCGGGGCAACGGATTTCCATTTTCAATTGTTTCCTCGTCGTCTCTGGCGCCATAGGCGCCGCCCTTGCGGGATCGTTCCAAGCAGATAGGCGGCTCGCCGGCATGGGAGCCTGGCTGGGCTTTCTGCTGGTTCTCGTCTCGTTCATTTTCAGGAAACTCGATGCCCGAACGGCCTTCTTGATCAAGCGGGCGGAGGTCGCGATATCAGAGATTGAATCGGCCTTCCGGCGAGACTCGGCGCGAATTGTTACGAGTGAACCCGCCGAGACGAAGGTCGCACGAGCCAGTCGTTGGGGACTTGCAGCGGCGTGGACCTATGGCGAGGCATTTCGATTCTTGTTCGCGGTGATGATGCTCACGGGAGCCCTCGGTTTGGTCCTATCCCTTGCCCGTGTCGCGCGGCTGGTCGCGTGGTGATCAGCGTTAGCCATCGAGCAAACCCGTTCGAATTCCCGAGAGAAGGAATCCCAACCGATGGTCGTTCTAAGCCGTAGCCGAGGTCGTCCCCCGACGGGCTGCCCGAAGTGGAACCCCGATAAGCAGGTTTGGGAAGCGCGCGTCTTGCTGCCGTCGGGCGGGCGCCCTCCCGTGCCGATGCCAGGGATCCCGGCGCGAAGCACGGGATCGCCTCGCCGGCGCCGAGCGACGGCAGGGGAAGGGAGCGGGCGCACGCGGCCCACGTCGCGAGAAAGCGAGGCAGACCTACGCGGCCCGCTGGTGCTCGAGCCGCGGCCCCGCCACTACCGCCCGAGGCGCAACGCGCTCGCCCCGCTCGGGCTAACGTGGAGGCAGTTCCGGTGGTCGTGATGCGAAGGCGACTGGGATCATGACGGCCCAGCGCGCAGCGTGCGATGCCTCGACTGCGGACAGCTGTCCACGGAGGCAACCGTGAGCCCGACGGGACGAACCCTAGGCTCGTCGTTCCGACAATGACGGGACGAGGAACGTGAGCAACCCCATGGCCAACGCGAAGACAAAACGTGGCATCCACGATGGTCTCTGCGGACCACGGGGACGCTGTTGCATCAGAAGGTCCGCAGCCTCTTCCGGGGTGAGCTCACGTCGCGCTGCCCGCTCGAAGATCGCCAGGTTGTTCATGGGATTTGATGCCCTCCCCTGCTGGCAACATAGCGATCTTCGGTGCGAGGGTCCAGCTGAGGAGGGTAACGAAGGGGGCCAAGTGATCGACAAGCTCTTCGGCGTGCCGATCGAAGTGGTACAGACTGGGGCTATCGATCGAGACTGCGCCGACGACCGCGTGATTGTAACGTACGGGAATTACAAGGATACTTCGGTAGGCCTTTCCCGGCGGCGTCAAGGGATAGTCGGCATAAAGGTCGCCGGTCGTGAGCGGTTCATTGTCCCGCATCGCGGCCCAAACGATCATGCCTTCCTTCGGATGCCGAGCGCGGTGCTTGCGATGTTCGGCATCGCGCGCGACGACGACGAGGTGATCGCCGTCCTCCACCAGGAGGTTTGCGAAAATCTTCGGCGAAGAGGAGTCCCGTCGATGGTCGCGAACGAAGGAGGCGACGAGGCTCAGAGTCTCAGATTGAAACCGTTCACGTTCGTGGGGCGTCATCTCGTTGCAGCGCAAGAGGTCCGAAATCAACGTGTTCAGGGCGACGCTGCGTATTGTGGCGTTGCGTTCGACGGGTTGTGCGCTGCGCCTGCCATCGCGCCACGCCTTCCAGAAGTAGTTGCAGACCCAAAGGATGGTGGCGGTAGAACCCCAAGCCACGCCAGCCTTCGTGAACAAGATCGCCAGCGTCGCTCCCAGAGGCACCGCGTGCCCCAGCAGTCTCAGCCAGCTGGCCGACGTTCGCATGTGGACCCAGACGTAGTGCCTCGAAACGATCGCCCAGCGTCGAGTGCCTCGAACGAGCTTCCGAGAACTCGCTACGACGAGACTTTGTCTCGGCGCGGCCGACGCCCTGGGAGAGGGCTCAGCGGATTCGACGGGAGGCGTTGCGTTCGCGTCTTTCATCAAAGGTACCCCCGTCTGTCTCAGTCGCTTTCCGGATCGAGCGTGGCGTGGCCGCGCCGCTTCATCCGGTATTGGTTGGGAGAAGGCCGTTCCGCTGCGCCGGACTTCAGGAGCCGCGAGAGAATCGCCCGAACTGTCTGCAGCGAACTCGGGTGTCCGATTGCTACGGCGACGGCCTGCGCCGTCTGCGGAACGTGGCCCGCGTTAAGGAGAACGGTCTCGATCCTCTGTTGGTATGTTGCGACTTCGGCAGGCGAGACCTCTGCGCGGTCGGCCTCGGCTTCTTGCTCTTCGTCGACTTTGGCCAGCCGCGCGTCGATGAGGTGATCGAGTTCACGGTTGCGGGCTACGAGCTCCTCCCTGCGAGCCGCGAGCTCGGCCTCGAGGCGCTCGATTTCTTTGACCAGCGCGAAGACGCGCTCCCGCTTTTTTGACGAAGCCATTGCCAACGAGGACCCGTTAGAAATATCTGTAGCACGCAAAACGTCTGAGTTCCTGTAAGTGCGCGAAAAAAATCACCTTTTAGATCCATGAAGTCCATAAAATGACACGCTATTTTAGCTTTTCCCCCAGGTTCTACACTGTCCATTAGTGCACTACTTAGGGGGCGCGCGGCGTCTGTTAGAATTGTGACGAAGAGGAGAGTTATGAACAGTCACCCGTCCGGCACGCTTACTCGAACCGCGCGGGGCGGCTACTTCGCCCAGTTCTCGATCGGCGGAGGCAAACGCAAGGGCGCGCTGCTGACCGCGTGCGACAGCGAACCGACCGCGCGCCGCCGCATGGCTGCGATCGGGGAGCTCGTCGCCGCGCTCCGGGAGGCGGGCCACACGGGCGTCATTCCAGACACGATCGTCGAGGGCGCGACCGCGGACGCGGCAGGCTTCGAAGATCTGCGCAAGGTCGTGCGGAGCATCGTCGTCGGTAAGGAGCCGGGGCTTTCTGGTCCCGCTCGGGTGAGGCGGGAGGGAATCACGGTCGCCGAGCTCGCGAACGACTGGACGTCGGGCAAGCTCGCCGAGCAGTGGCCCGACCATGTGCGCGTGAAGAGGACGAGCAAGGAAGACGCGCGCCTGTTGGGGTGGCTCGGCAAGGTGCGCATGCCGGACGGCGGGACCTTCGGCGATCGCCCCGTCGCCTCCGTGACCCTCGACGACTGCGACCACGTCATGGCGGCGCTGCCGCGCTCGACGCAGACATCAGCGACGCGCCGGCACTACGCGCAAGCGCTCCGCAAGCTGCTCGTCTATGCGGTCTACCCGCTCCGCGTGCTCCCCGCCCTTCCGATTCCCAAGGGGTGGCTTCCGAAGGGCTCGACGTCCAAGGCGCGCTCGTGGGTGTACCCGAAGGAAGACGTGGCGCTCATGCGGTGCGCGAAGGTTCCGCTTGCGCGTCGTCTCCTCTACGGCTTCCTGGCCCGCGAAGGCTTGCGACCAAGGGAAGCGCTCGCCCTTACGTGGTCCGACTTGGATCTGAAAACGGGCGTGCTCTTGCTCGACGTGAACAAGACCGACGACCCGAGGTCGTGGGCGTTGGGAGAGGACGTCACGCGTGCGCTCGACGCGTGGCGCAAGCTGCGCGGGCGCAAGGCGGAGAAGAATCCCCGCGTCTTCCCGCGCTCGCTCGTGGGCAACCGCTGGGCGCTCGCCAAGTTGCTCCGCGAAGGGCTCACGCTGGCCGGAGTCACCCGCCCGGAGCTGACGAACCCGAAGGCCGGACGCTTGCGCCTCCGGGCCCACGATCTGCGCGGTTCCTTCGTGACTTTGGCCCTTGCCGCCGGGCGCACGGAAGCGTGGGTCACGGACCGGACCGGGCACACCACGAGCTCAATGATCTACCGATACAAGCGCGCGTCGCGGTCGGCCGCGGAGCTCGGTCTTGGGTGGTTCGCCCCCCTCGATGAGGCGATCCCGGAGCTCTCGCCGAAGGGGGGCAAAGGGGGCCGTCAAGGTGCAAATGGGGTGCAAACGGGGGGTCCGAGACGTACTGAGACGTCGCGGGGACATTCCGGATCGCTTGAAAACAAGCCTTTCGCGACGAGTCAGGCCTCCCCCCGGTCGTCTCTTAATCCGTTGGCTGACAGTTCGAGTCTGTCATGGCCCACTGAAATCATTGGGGAAGTCTTCGGGGCCCCAAACGAAACGTCACGGCCCGTGACGATTCCCGCCCTACGAGCGGTGCTCGGGAGCCTACCAACCGGCAGGCCGAGGGAGGGCGGCGGCGGGGACCGTTCCCATCGCGGCTGTGCGCATGACGTAGCGCGCGTGCCCGTGCCGATCCGAGTGCCCGGCGAGGTGATGGCCTGCTGGACGTTGACGCCCGCCTCGGCGAGCGCCGTGTTGAAGGCGCGGCGGAAAGTCGACTGGAAGGGTCGTCGCCGTCTCGTGGTAGAGCGGGTCGGCCGGGTTCGGTTTCAGGCGGTCGCCATTCGGGTCGGTCTCGTCCTTCACGGGCGGCAGGCGCACGACGCCGGCGCGAAAGAGGTCACGGCGAAGCCGCTCGGCATACGACGCGCCGCGTCCCTGCCGGAAGTCACCGGCGCGAGGGCCTCGCCGCGCGGGGAACACCGGCCCGCTCTCCGGGTTCCCCTGGCGCTCCCACCACGTGCGGAGGAACGGCGCGAGCACGGCGGGGATGGAGAGCGCTTGAGGTGTTCCCGTCTTGGCGCGCGGAACGGTGCACTCCGCGAAGTGGACGCGATCGATCTGCGCCCAGTCCCACCGAATGAGATCGCCGGCGCGCATGCCCCCTTCGCACCGCGCGACGGGCGCGAGCATGCGGAGCTCGAGATCGGCCGTAGGGCACGCGATGAACTTCGCAAACTCGGTGTCCGTCAGGATCGCGCGCGCCTTCTTCACTTCGCGCGTCTTCGGCACGCGGACGAACTGCGTCGGGTCGGCCTCGATGAGCTCCTCCTCGCCCGCGGCGCGGAAGAGGCGCTTCATCACGCCCCGCACGTGGGCCACGCTTGCGCGTCGGAGGCCCTTGGCGGTGACTTCCTCGAGGATGCCGCGCACGTGGTTTGCGCGGACGTCGGAGACGGGGAGCTTTCCGATCGCGGGCAGCACGTAGCGATCGAGCCATCCGCGTTCGTCCGGGACGGATGCGATGCCTTGGGCCCTCGCGCTTCTTGAGCCACCCACGCCGCTCACTCCCTCACCGGGCAAGCCGCGCCGGAGCCTTCTGTCTCCTCGGTCCTTCCGCCGCCGAACAGGCTCGCTCCCGTGGCGCGAAACACGACCACGTTCGCGAGCAGCACCCAGATCGCCGCGCCGAACGCCGCTGCTGCCCACCCCGTCCACCGCCGGGCTCTCGCGCTCTTCCCCACGCGGGTCGTCACGCCGAACGCCCACAGCCCGGCGGCCAAGTGGAAGGTCACACACGCGCTGCCGGCCAAGTACGCTGCTCCTCGCCAGGGCACGCCGTGCCAGAGGGAAGACAGATCTTCGGTGAGCACCGTCGCCAGCTCGTCGCCGCCGAGGCGGGCACCTGTCGCTCGGAAGCGCAGCTCGGACAGGTGCATCGCGAGAAAGGCCAGCGCTGCGACGCCCGTTGCGCGCATCCCTAGGCGCAGTGGTCGCGGGTAAGCGCTCCGTTCGGCCAGCGGCTGCCCCGTCGCGACTAGCCACAGCCCGATCGACGCATGCGTCAGAAGCGGCCCAAGCACCAACAGCCACTCCAGGAGCGCGACCGCCGGCAGGCCCTGGATGGCGCCCACGGCCCTGTCGAAGGCCGCCTCACCGCGCAGCGCCCGCGCGTTGACCGCCAGGTGAAGAAGCAGAAACGCCCCGAGGGGAAACACGCCGCTCAGTGAAAACAGGCGGCGGACGAGCGCGGGCGCGAGCGGGCGGCGAGAGGGATTGGGATTGGGCACGCGCGTGCTACGCATGGTACCGCATGCAGCCTCGTCGGCCGGCGAGACTCCCGGGCGGCTCGTCCGCTCCGCCGGCTCGCTCGGGCGCCTGGCCATCGGCCAGGATGCGCGTCGCCTCGGTCGTTTCGGCGGGCGTGATCGCGAGCGGCGCGTGCGCGTCGGGAGTGACCGAGCCCACGCCCGTGCCGACGCTCGCCTCGTCGCCACGAGCCGCCGCGGCGTTCGACGAGATTCGAGAGGCTTGGAGCAAAGCGGAGGGTACCGACCGCTCCGCCTTGCGCGATCTGCTCGAGCGCTTCCTCGCCCGCTTCCCGAACGACGGGCTGGTCCCGCTTGCACGCGTGTATCTGGCTATCGTCGCGATGCAGCAGGGCGACCTCAGCGCCGCCGACCGCCTTCTGGCGGCCTCCGAGGCGCTGCCGCCGGGCACGGCCCACGACCTCTGGACGGTCGCCCGCGCGCGTCGCTTGCGCCTGCGCGGCGAGCCGGAGCCTGCGCTCGACCTCCTTCGGCCGTTGGTCGGAAAGAACGTCGATCCCGTCACGCGCGCTGTCTTCGAAGAAGAGCTGACCCTCAGCGCGCTCGCGACGCACCGCGACTACGAAGCCATTTCGTACATGGACGCGTGGGTGCGGGCGAGCGCCGAAGAGGAAAAGGGCCGTACGCTCGCCAAAGTGAGCGCCCTCGTGCAACAGCTCCCCCGCGATGCGATGGTCGGCGCGCTTCAGGCGATGCGCGCGCAGCGAGCGAGCTTCGGGTACGGCGTCGATATCGAACGCATCCTCGGGGAACGTCTGGCCAAGATCGCCGCCGAGAGCGGCGACGCCGAGCTCGCGCGCATGTTGCTCGATCCGGGCGCGGGCGCGACGGTCATCACGGGCGACGCGGGGCTAGAGCTCAGCGAGCTGGCAACGAGCCGCCGCGGGCTCAACGTCGTGCAGGGACGAACGATCGGGCTGCTCTTGCCCACCGAGTCGCCGGGGCTGCGCGACGAGACGGCCGACGTCCTTCGCGGTGTCATGTGGGCCCTCGGGCTCCCCCGGGGGTTGCGGGGGCAGGGCGCGCACGCTGCGCCCGCGCCGGACGCGGGAGCGCCGTCGACGCGGGTCGGGTGCGCACCGCTCGAGCCTGCCCCTCCGCTCGACGACCCGCGACCCCGCGAGGGTCTTCGCCTGGTGACGCGCGACGACGCGGGGAGTGCCGACCGGACGGAAGTGTCGCTCGACGAGCTCGCCGGCGAGGGCGCCGCGGTCGTCATCGCGGGGCTCGACGCGCAGACCGCGGCGCGCGCCCTGCGCTGGGGCAAGAGCCATGGCGTGCCCACGGTCGTGCTGGCGCCGCCTGCGGAGCGCGAGAACGCCGGCCCCTTTGGTTTCGTTCTCGGCGAGCCGCGCGAGAGCGTGATGGAGGCGCTGGCCCTCGCGGCGCCCGCGCTCGCGACTGCGCCGATCGCGCCGGTCATCGACGTGAGCGAAGTCCCGCTCTACCCGCCCGCGGGCGGCCGTGTGGGCCGGCTGGCGCTTCTGGCGCCCATCTCGTGTGACATCCCCTCGACGCGCGCCGGCGATCCGCGGTTCCCCATCGCGGCGTGGGACCACGACAACACGCACGCCTGGCTCGTCAGCGGCTCGCCGCGCTGCGCACGTGACGTGGTCGGGGAGCTCTCGGCAGCGCGCGCACACGGGGTCGTCGCGCTGACGCTCGAGGCGGCGGTGATGCCGACGCGCACTGCTGGGCTGCGGGTGGTGAGCGCCTCGGCGGGCATCGTCCCCGGCGACCTGCCCATCGAGCTGCGCGACGACGAGTCGCAGCGCTTTTCGGCGTCATTGGGGAGCGTGACCTGGTGGACCGCCCTTGGTCGCGACGCGGCGACGCTCGCTCGCGTGGCCGCCGACGGGCTGCCGGACGACGCGGCGACCGATCCCCAGACCGTGGCCGACCGTCGCGCCGCTGCGCGTGATGCGCTCGCGTCGGCCCGCGCGCGCCTGTGGACGACCGAGCAAACCGGATGGACGGACGCCCACACGATGAGGCGCACCGTCTGCGCCGTGGACGCACCGGGCAAATGACTGCGATCGCGTCAACTTGCGTGTCTCGCGATGCGCGCGCTAGGTAGCCCGGCAATGACCCGACCACCACTCGTCTTGCGCGGGATGCGGGACTTCCAGCGGGCTTGCTCTGCCGTCGCGCGGAAGCTTCTCGACGCAGTCGACGAGCGAGCGCTGCGCGCCGTCAGCCCTTGTGTTCTGCTCATCGCTCTCGCCCCATGGCTCGTGACTCCTATCAAGCGCGAGCTGGCGAGCTGGCTGTTTCGCGATGCAGCGATGTGCCAGTACACCGGGTGGTGCATCCGGCACGGCGTCAGGCTCTACAAGGACGTGGGAGCCCCGGACGGACCGTTCATTCACTTCCTCCACGCGTTCTTCCAGCTCTTCGCAGGCATCAGCGACCACGGGTGCCGAATCGCTGATCTGGTGTTTCAAATCGTCGTGAGCGGCACGATGGGGGCGCTTCTCGCCCCGGCCTTTGCGCCCGGCCGCCTATCCCAGGCCGTTCAACGCCTGGCGTGGGCCGCTGTCGGTATCGCGATGTGGCTGCCGTATTACTTGAACTTGGGAGACGGCAACACGGTTCAGCGCGACCCGTATTACGCGCTCGTCGGATACCTCGGTATGCTCCTCGTCTTCGCGAGCGCGGATTGGGGTCCCCGCGCCGGAAGGGCACTCGCCTGCGCGGGAGGCGCCCTGACGACCCTCATGCTTTTCTCCCGTCCCTTCGGCGCGATCTACCCGGCGATGAGCGCCCTCGGGCTGCTCTTCGAGTGGCGCGAGGCCCCCGACTCGCTTGCGCGTCGTGCTCGCGCCGCGGCGGTCGGAGGGGTGGCGGCCGCCGTCGCCACGTTCGGCGCTGTGGCCCTCTTCGGAAGTCTGTCGGGGTTCTGGTATTGGTACGTTCGATTTCCCCTCGTCGCTTACCGCTTCGCGGGGCGCATCGATCCCATGGCGCTGCTCACCACCGACGCCAATGGCTACGGTACGGCATCGGAAATAGCTATCATCGTTCTCGTGGGCCTCATCGCCGCCATGGCGACTGGCGCTCTACCGTGGAGAGCGATCGGCTTCGCGCTCGCCCCACTCTTCTTCCTGTTCTCCGCTTGCTGGACGGGCAAAGGATGGTCGAACCATGTCGTGCAGACCACCGCGGCCCGGAACATCGTGCTTCTGCTCGCACTGTCGCGGGTCTGGGCGCACCGCGCGGACCGCGGGTGGTCCAAGGTGCACGGAACGGTCGCGGTTGCGATCCTCGCCTACTCGGCTCAGCTCTGCCACGCCCAGCTCGAATTCTCCGAGTTTTCGAGCCACACATTCGTGAGCACCCAAGAAAAGGACGCATTTGACGTCGCGGAATACTTGAAGGCCCACACGTACCGGGAAGACCGCGTCTTTCTTTATGGGCACGAAGCTCATGCCCTGCTGCTCGCCGAGAGGGTCTCTGCGATACCGTACTACGTCAACATGATCTTCAACCTCCAAAGCTACATGACTCGCCAGCCGCCGTCGCCCGGGCAGGAGCCCACTGCCAAAGAGATGGCCCGCTTCACCCAACTTCAGAGCGAAATCGCCGCCGACGGGTGTGGGCGACTGGGTGGACAGCCCCCCGCGGCCATGGTATTTTTGGACAACTCGTTTGGAATCTGGGGGGTTCCCGACGGCGTCACCGACGTGGCAAGGCTCTGTCCCACGCTGCGCACGTGGCTGCACGACCGGTACAAGCTGACATCGACGGTCGGCAACTATCACATCTACCTTCGAAACGATCGTTCGTAGACGACGACCCGGAGCGGCAGAGTCGCCCTCCGCGCGGTCAGCCGGGAAACGCTTGCGGTCGTCGAGAATGCTGCGACGGCGGCTTGCGCCGGACGCCGCACCCAGAATATCGTCCGCCCATGCGTGCCTCTCGCGTCCACGCCTTCCGATCCAGGGCGAGAGATTACGCCAAACTAGTTCCTCGCCTGGTGGGACATGGGCTTGCCCTCTGGGTGACGATCCACGTCTTCCGAGTCTTCAACGACGCATTTTTTCACAACCCGATTCACTACGACGAAGGATTCTTCGTGTGGGGCGGATGGTCGATCACGAAGGGGCTCGCTCCGTACAAAGACTTTCTCGAGTTCAAGCCTCCGTTCGTCTTTCTCACGCACGCATTGGCCCTCAAGATCTTCGGCTTCGAACATCTGGGGTACCGACGATTTTTTGCAGTGTTCCCGCTTGCTTCGATTCTGTGTCTGCAGATCTCGCTTCTTCTCCGCGGCGTCGATCGCGTGCTCGCGACCACGCTGATGGTCTGTCTCATCGCTCTCTTCGTCAACCCGTACTACCACGACGAAGCGCTGACCGACTCGGAGTCGATCGGCTTCAGCTACTTTCTTTTCGGGTTCGCATTTCTTCTGGCAGAGACCAAATATCGAGACGTCAGCGACGTCATTGGTGCGGCGTTCATGACGTGCTGCGTGTTCTCCAAGGAGCCGTTCGCGCCGACGGTCCTGCTCACGTGGGCGAGTGTTTTCATTCTGCGCGATGGCTTCCGCGACTTTCGGCGAAGATCGAAGCGATACATCGCGTTCACCGGGCTCGGTGTCGCCCTGGTCGTCCTCGGTCTCTGCATCTACATGGTCCCGACGGGGTCGATGAAGGCGTATTTGCAGATGGTGAGCCGCTACACGCGCATCTACCGTGACCCGAAGCTGTCTTACTGCGTCGTCCTGGGCCAGTTTCACCCGTCGACGCCCATGAACGAGCTCGAAAGCCAGTGGGACCTCATACGCCTGCACTTTCTGAACCTGTCGAAGGTCGGGTACATGGGTCCGATCTTTGCGGCGGCGGTCGTTTATGTCGCCAAGCGATCCGTTCCCCTGCTGGCCGCGACCTCCGCGGGCGTAGTTGCGGGTCTCTGGGCAGTGACGGCCAGCAACTGCCAGTGGAACCACTACTATACGATGACCATGGCTGGAGTCTTTGCGTTTCTAGCGATCGGCCTCGACACCATGAAGGGCTCATTTTGGGCGTCGGACTCGTGGATGCGCGCTTTCATCCGCCTCGCCGTCGTGTCGGCGGCGGCCATCACCGTATACCCACGATACGAGATCGAGGCGGCCGCCACGCACGAGACGCCCCCCCCCCGCGAGCCGCTCCCGGGGATCCTCGCCTTCATCGCAGCCAACAGCGCCCCTACGGACCGCATATTCACGACCGGTCCCCCTCTTCTGTACGTTCTCGCGAATCGCATTGGTGCGATCCGCGAGGGGAACGTAATCGACGAGATTCTCGGCGTGTACGACGGCGACACCGACGAAGCAAAGCTCAAGCCCGTTCGCGACGAGCTCGTGAAAAACATGCCGAAGATCGTCGTCTTGGATCCCGAGAACGAACATCGCAAAGGGCGTCATATGAACGCACTCATCAACCCATTTCTCAAAGACTTCAACTACCGCCCCGCCGCCGAGCACGTCTATGTTCGCCCCTGAGCTGAGGAGCTGGCTCTTGCCAGGGCCCACGGCGGCGGCGTGCACGCCACGGCAGCGGGCCCTCGCAGCGCCCTACATGACAGCGGCGAGCCGGCGCGAGCGGCTGGCGCACGACCTCTCTTCGCAGCCGTCCCCGATCGAATCCGTGCTCCTCTTGCGCGACGCAGTCGCCCTTCTCACGCGTGCCGCGTTCGCGGCTCGAAGCACGACCGCCGACGAGGCGAGGCTGTCCACCCTCGACACGGCCTCTACTCTGGCGGAGCTGCGCCGCGCGGTCGGGCGTGATGCAAGCGCCCAGGCGCGTCGCGTGGATAAGGCGATTTTGTCGACGGACCCCCTCTACTTCGACTCGCTCGACGAGGGTGAGCTGAGGCTCACCTACGACGCCCTGGCCCTCGAAGCGGCGTCCCTTCGTGAGCTGACCGACCTTCGCACGCCCGCGTACCTGACGGGGACTCGGGTAGGCCGGCTCGCGGCGATCGGGCTCGTTCTCTGCTACCTCGTCTACGCCGTCGCGGGCCGTCTCTGGCGCCCGAAGAACCTCGCCCTGGGCAAACCCGTGCGCTTGAGCAGTCAGGAGCCCGGTACGCCCGATCCCTCTGGCTTGGTCGATGGCAACCGAGGCAAGACATTCGGCGCGCACACGCGGGTGTCCCTCCGACCCGGATGGGCCATCATCGATCTCGAGCACGACGCAAACCTGAAAAAAGTCGTGGTGTACAACCGTGGCGACTCGAACTTGAACGACGGCCTCCCGTACTTCATCGATCTCTCGAGCGACGGCGAAGCATGGCGAGAGGTCGCGAAGCGGGACGCGCCGTTCGGTGATGGCGGCCTCATGTCCGAGCCGTGGTCAGCGAGCGTCCGCGACCACGCGCGCTACGTGCGGATCCGCGCGACCTGGTACTTGGCCCTCAGCGAGGTCGAGGTCTTCTAGGCCCGCCGCTCCCCGATGACGATGGCCTGTACGAACATGTCACGGGGTCCGAACTCGTACGAGAGCAGATCGAAGCCGTTCTCGTCGAGGAGGTTCCGGGCTTCCTTCTTCGAGTGAACACGCGACACCTCGGGCGGGTGCAGGTGAATGTCCTTCTTGAGCACGTCGTTCATGGCCCAGTGGATGGAGTTCAACACGGCCACGCTCGTCGCACGCGCGTGCGGCCAGAAGGCCACGAACTTGCCGCCGGACCGAATCACGCGACGTAGCTCGCCGAACATCTTCCTCAGCTCGTCCTTGTCGAAGTGCTCGATCACGCCGAGATTGTAGGCACCGTCGAACGACGCATCCGGAAAAGGCAGGTCCAAGACGCTGGCGTGCTTCACCGCAAACGCCTTCGGGTTGTCCCTCGAATACATCTTGAGCGCCGGAACCGAGATGTCGATCGCGGTGATCTTCGCGTGCTCGTGCAGGTCGACGTCCACCTGGCCGCTGCCACATCCCGCGTGGAGGAGCTTCGCGCCTTCCGCAAACTCTCGACGAATGACCGAATTGAGACGCTCTTTGATGACGAGGTTCCGATAGATCGACGCGACGACGTCGTACGCCAGCGTGCCCTTGTCCTTCTTTCTCTGCCAGTACGCGTCCCAGTGTCGTTGGTCGACGAGCCTCGGGTCGAGATCGAGCTCCGCACCGTCCACCAGAAAGTTGGCAGGATTGGCCGTACTCTCCGCGTACAGGTAAAGGAGCTGGTTGACGCTCCTCAGCACCTCTTTGAGATTCATCTTCGAGTGTCCGTAGGTGCGCGCGGGAAGCCTGATCGGCACGTCGCGGATTGAAAGACGGTTCCGGGTCGCTACGAATAGGCTCTCGAAGAAGAACGCATAGCCGCGCGCCCGGACGAGGCTGAACATCTCCTGCGGGATCGTCGAGAGCCGGTACACGCGAAACGCTCCGGTCGCGTCGCCCTCGATCCCGAGCATGTTCACCGTGAGCACGTGGCCCAGGTGTGTCAAAAGCCGGCGCAACACGTTCCACCCGGGTAGGCTGTCCGCCTCCAAGTAGCGCGAACCGATCGTGATGTCCGCGCTGGTGGAGGCCTTCAGCAACGCCGGAATGTCCGACGGTGAGTGGGTGAAATCGCAGTCCAGCGTGACGAGGGTGTCGTACCCATGACGGTACGCGTACGCGATCCCGTCGAGGTGTGCCCCGCCGACGCCGAGCTTTCCAGTCCGATGGATGACGGCCAGGCGCGGCTGGGTCTTCGCGATCTCGTCCAGCAGCTCTCCGGTGCCATCCGGCGAGTTGTCATCCATGAATAGGACGTCGGCATTTGGAACGTGACGGATGAGCTCTTCGACCATCCGCCCCGCGTTGTCGCGCTCTTCGTACGTCGGTACGAAGATAAGGATCTTCCCTTGGCCGCTCGCTCCCATTCTAGAACGGTCGTATCTCTACCCGAGGACCTGACTGCAGGCAAGGCGGCCCGATGGGCGCCTCGGGCCGGGAACCCCAACCCGCAGAACGGGCGATGCTCTGTCGTATCGAGCCGTCAAGCGCGCATCGTCCCGCGGGCAGCGGCCGCCCGTCTCGAGGTGAACACGAAGAGAAGCGCCGTGGCGACGACGAACGCCCCCTGCCCCAAGAAGTAGAGCGGCCAGCGGGGCGGACGAGCCAGAAATTCCATCCTTCCACCCGGCGGAACCGTAACGGTGAAGGGCTTCTCGATCTCCACCGGGCGATATGCAGGAAAAAGTCGCTGCCCGTTCATGAGCCAATAATTCGATGGATTGACGTTGAGGGTAACGGTGTCGCCTGGCGTACCGCGAAGGACGATGCGATTCGGGGTCCACCTCTCCACTGTGACCGGCGAGCCTCCGTAGAATTCACCCACGTAGCCGCTCTCACCGACGTACATCCGATTTGGATAGTGGTACCCGTACCCGAGCAGCGTGGACTCGGCCCCGTCGGAGACCATGTTCTCGCGGACGTCCTGCCAAGTCTGGGAAATGAGGTCTCTGGTGGTCCGAGGCGGATCCGCGACCGACACGACCGGCGGCTCGTCGAAAGCGAACATCCCCGCGTACCCGTAGGCCACGTGAAAGCCGAGATCGAGAACGACGAAGGCGGCAAGGCCCGCGGCGAGATGCCGGCGACCCCGGTTATGAATACCGATCAGGCCGTGCACGGTACCAAGAAGCAAAAAGAAGACCCCGAACAGACGCCAGCGCGTGATGACGAGCATGTAATTCCACGGCGGGATGAAGTGCAGCCAGTAACTGGGGAACCATCGGTCGCCGTTGTTCCAGGCGAGCACCAGGCAGAGGAGCGCGCCGGCGTAGAGAGACCAGAATCGTCGCTCGCCTCGGCGAAAGCCCTCATAGGCCAAGACGAGGGCGCAGAGGCCGACATAAGAACCGAGCTCCCACCAGTAAAGCCCCGCGAGGACCGTGCTCGTGGTCCTGTCCTGGAATGGTTGGATCAGCGTACCGACGATGCCCTCGAGAGAATTGACGATGGGATAGTGATATTCTTCCGTGCGCGGGAATCGGCTGACGAGAGACAGCGTCAAACAAAGTCGGGCGAAGCCCATCGCCATGGCCGCGCACCCGCACAGGGCTGCCTTCCACCATAGGTCCTTCACGTTGCGATTCTTCCACAGCCTAACGAGCACGACCGGCGCCACGATGGTCGCCGACATGATGATCGTATAGTGGATGTAGCTCAACAAATAGCAGCCAATGACGAATCCAAACGCCAGGGCCCGGCGTGCGCTGCGCTGCCAGCTCAGGGCGAGCGCCAGGAGCCAGGGAAAAAAATAGAAGACCACGAACACGACGTGGCCTTCGTTGAAGTGCAGCGCGAGCGGCGTTATCAGCGCGGGAATCACCGCGACGGCATCCACGAACGGGCGTCTGCCGAAGATCTCCCGGCAAAGAAACCGAGTGCCCTCGTAGCCGACGAAGAAGTAGAACAAAACGACGAGCTTCAAGCCAACAACGGTCCCGAAGGCGACCTCAAACAGAGTGTCCGGCATCAGCACCGCGAGTTGCGGCTCCGCGAAAAGTGGTTGACCCGAAAGCAACCATGGATTCCACCAAGGAAACTGGTGGTACTTCACGATCGAAAAGCGCAGAGCGTCGACCAACGGATAGAAGTATTCACTCCAGTCGCGGCCAGCCGCCTTGCGTCCGGACGAAATGAAATGCTCGTGGAGCCGCAGAATGATTGCGTAGTGAACGACCCGCCAGCCGAATCGGGCGGCCAAAGACGAGGCGGCACTCTTGACGTCGGGCCATGTGCCGACGGGTGCTGTCGTCGGTCGCATGGAGTCTCGTCACTCCGCCGCGCGAACGAGTATCCCCACCAACTGCTCGAAGCCTACGGTCGGCGCCCAGCCCGTGCGCTCCCGCAGCTTCGTCGAATCGCCGATCAGGGTCGCTGGGCTCGCTCGCACGAGCGAGGGTGACTCTTCCACGTGAGCCCTCCAGTCCACACCGACGATGCCGAACGCGATCTCGACGAAGTCCCGCACTGTGTGCGACTCGCCGGTGGCGACGACGTAGTCGTCCGGGATCGCATGCGACACGATGCGAATCATGGCGTCGACGTAGTCGGGAGCGTAGCCCCAGTCGACCACCCCGGAGAGCGAGCCGAGCTTGAGCTTGAACGACGGATCTCGCTTCGCCTGCCACGCGCCTCGCGCGATCCGCTGGGTGACGAATCGGGGGCCCCGAAGCGCCGACTCGTGGTTGTAGAGGATTCCCACCGACGCGTGCACATCGTGTCGCTCGCGGTAGAGTGCGCAGGCGTGCGCGCCCGCGACCTTGGTAATCGCGTAAACGTTTCGCGGCGCGTACGGGGTCGTCTCGCTCTGCCGCGGCGTTTTCGGCTCCCCGAACATCTGCGAGGAACCCGCGTAAAAGAGCCGGCATCGCGGCGCGCGCTGCCGGATCGCTTCGAGGAAGTGCACGAGGCCGGTCAGGTGGACGTCGGTGCACTTGCGAAGCTCCGCGACCTCGTTCGGCCGCTCCTCCGACGAGTGGTGGTGCGCGGCGAGATAATAGATCTCGTCGGGGCCGACCCGGTCGATCAGCTGGCTCACGTCATCCGCGTTCTCCAGATCGACGGGGTGAATCGGAGCCACGCCGGAGGCCGAATGCTGGACTGCGAATCCGACGTCGAGCAGAACGACCTCGTTCGTCTGCGAGCGCCTTTCGCACAAGATGCGCCCGTCTTGCCCCTTGGCCCCGACGACGACCACACGCGTCATGACGATGGGTAGAGCTCGATCTTCGGAAGGGGGAAGAGAAGCTTGATCCCCCGCTTTAGCAAGGGCGCCGAGCGGCGGATCAAGTTGTCGCGGAAGTGCCACGGAAGCACGAGAAACACGTCGGGGTTCCGCGCGAAGGCTTCTTCTTCGGAGACGATTGGAATCTGCGTCCCTGGAGTGAAGCAACCGAGCTTGTCCTCGTTGACCTCCGCGATGCAGGGCAGGAGATCGGGGCCGATGCCGCAGTACTGCAGAATGACGTTGCCCTTGGTCGATGCGCCCATCCCGAAGACACGCTTGCCCGCGCCCTTCAATCCCTCGAGCAGCGCGTGAAGCTCGCTCTTGTGCCGGCGAACCCCCTCGGCAAATCGCTCGAACGGTGCGGGACCGCTGAGCCCCTCCTTCTGCTCCTTCTCGAGCATCCGGCCGACCACGGCGGCGTGCTTCGTCGCCCCCGGCGTCGCCTTGGTCACCGTGACGGCGAAGCTCCCGCCGTTGATGTCGTTGAGCGACACGTCGACGATCGAGAATCCGACCCGGTCGGCCATCCATACGATCGGGCCGAGTCCGTAGTACTCCGCGTGCTCGTGGCAGATCGTATCGTACGAGTTCGCCGCCAGCATCGACGTCAGGTAGCTCTGCTCGAAATGCCAAATCCCGTCGTCGGCCAACACGGAGTGCACCTGGCGCATGAAGTCGAGGGGCCGCTCGAGGTCGTAGAACATCGCGATGGAAGTCACGATCCGCGCCTTCTTGGCTCCGCTCGCGCGCAGGAACGCGTCTGCCGAGAAATAGTCCGCCACGACCCGAATGTGGCTCTTGTAGTACTTGGCGAAGTTCGCGGCCGTCGGGTCCATCCCGATGAGCGTGGCCGCCTCCGGGTAGAATGAAAGCGTAGTTCCGTCGTTGCTCCCGATGTCGAGAACGACGTCGCCCGCCCGTACCGGCGAGCGCTCCGTGAGAGACTGGACCTTCGCGCGGAGGTGGTCGACCATCGAACGGTTGAGTGACGAGCGATACCCGTAGTGGCTTCCGTACATCTCCCCTGGATCGTAGTTGTGACGGAGCTGCACGAGTCCGCAGGCCCCTTGGTCCGCTCGGCACATCACGAGCTCGAGCGGCCCCTTGGTCACCCTCGCGCCCTCGGTCCGGGGGAAGACGCCGGTCAGACATTGATCGCCCAGATCGAGCACGGACCGAAGCTCCGTCGAGCCGCAGACCCGGCACGCCTCGATCGCACGAAATGACTGCGAGGCGCTCAATGTCCCACCGCCGTGAGGTCACTCCGAGAGACATCCGCATGGGTACGCATGATCGTCACCGCCGCCTGGACATGGGTCTAGTTGCCTCGTCCGCCGCTGCCATTCCGTTGGCACGCGGTCGAAATAGGCGCGCTCATTACCATAAAGAGCGGGCGGGCTGCCAGCCGGGCCGCGGCGTCGTTTTGAGCGCGGTCCGGCCGGCGGCCGGCGCCGCGCGCGGGGTCCGCGGGCAGCACCGCGAACGCGGGCCCGCCCACTTGCGGACTCGCCCCCAGCCGATCCACAGTACGTGGCAATGCTCGTTCGCCTCGCCCTCTTCGTGAGCGTGGTGCTCGCGCTGTGGACCGTCGGACGACCTGCGCGGGCGATGCCGGCGGGGCTCTGCGACGATCGCGGCGCCAGCGCCATCGCTCCGGTTCCCTCGTTCGAGGCGCCCGACGTAGCGGTACGGCGGGCGGCGGCGGGGGGCTCGTGCAGGGACGAGAAACTTCTCGTGCACGCGCGCATTGTTCCCGCGCACTCGGTTTTTCCTTCTCTGTACGGAACCGCCCACTACGCGCTCTCCGTCGATCGCTTCGGGCTCGGGGCCGGTCCGGGTGAAGCGATTTCGCTCGATCCCGGCGCGAAGCGACCGCTTTTCGGCGTGCGCGTTCGCGTCGAACGCCCGCCCCGCGGCTGAACCGCGCGCGACCGCAACCAATTCGTTGCCTCGCCCGGTGCGCGCGGACCGCACTCTGGTCGTAGCTCAGGCGCCGTCGCCCGAGCCCGACCACGGGTCAGGTGGGGTCTCGGCTCGGATTCGCCGTGACGGCGCGCCTCACGCGCGCTAGCTACGGCCCACTTCATTTCAGACACAGGGTGAGCGCAATGACCAAAGAAACGAAGAGTGCTCCGGCCGCGTCGTCCGACGCCGGCGGGGGCGTGAACGCAGGAGTGGCCGTCATCGGCTTTCTCCTCTGCTTCATCGCGGGCGTCGCCGTCATGTGGGGGTACGACCAGAAGCGCCTGCACAGTGGCGAAATTACGGCTGACTCTCCCGCAGCGGCCACGGCCGGTGCGTGGGACGACAGCGAATCGCCCATTCCGATCTCCAGCAAGGACCCGATGTGGGGCAAGCGCGACGCCCCGGTAACGGTCGTCGTCTATAGCGACTTCCAGTGCCCGTTCTGCTCGCGCGTCGAGCCGACGCTCGATCAGGTGCGGCAGACCTACGGTCCCGACAAGGTCCGCATGGTTTGGAAGAACAACCCGCTTCCGTTCCATCAAAACGCCAAGCCCGCGGCCGAGGCTGCGCAGGGCGTCTTCGCGATGGCCGGCAACGACGCATTCTGGAAGTTCCACGACGCGGCTTTCAAGAACCAGGGCTCGCTGAGCGACGACAGCTACGTCAAGTGGGCGCAGGAGGCGGGCGTCAAAGACGTCGCCGCCTACAAGGCGGGTCTTGCGAGCCACAAGTGGGCCGACAAGGTCGACAAGGACTTGAATGACGGCAAGGCCGCCGGCGTGCAGGGGACACCGTCGTTCTACGTCAACGGGGTCTTCATCAACGGAGCCCAGCCTTTCGACAACTTCAAGAAGACGATCGACCAGGAGCTGCCGAAGGCGCAAGCGAAGATTGCCGCCGGCACTGCGAAGTCGCGCGTTTACGTCGAGATGACGAAGGAGAACAAGAAGAACGCTCCGGCGCCCAAGGAAGAGGAGGGTGAGAAGGAAGATACCAAGACGGTCTTCAAGATCCCCGTCGGGAGCAGCCCCGTGCTCGGTAGCCCGAACGCGCTGGTCACCATCATCGAATTCAGCGACTTTCAGTGCCCGTTCTGCTCACGCGTCGAGCCGACGCTCAAGTCGATCCGCGACAAGTACGGCGACAAGGTTCGCCTCGTGTGGAAAAACGAGCCCCTACCGTTCCACCCCCGCGCCGAGCCGGCTGCTGAGGTCGCGATGACGGTCCGAGCCGAGAAAGGCGACAAGGGGTTCTGGGACGTCCACGACAAGCTGTTCGAAAACCAGAAGGATCTCTCCGACGAAGCGATCATCAAGGCGGCCGGTGCCGCCGGCGGCAACACCGACAAAGCCAAGAAGGCGATCGCCGATCACACCTACAAGAAGTCGCTCGATGCGGACTCGGACCTCGCCGAGGATTTCCAGGCGAACGGAACGCCCCACTTCTTCGTCAACGGCCGGCGCTTGGTCGGCGCCCAGCCGGAGGAGAAATTCGACGCGATCATCGACGAAGAGATCAAGAAAGCGCAGGATGCCATCGCGAAGGGAACCAAGCCGAGCGAGGTCTACGAGGTGTTGACCAAGGACGGAAAGGGCCCTCCGGAGCCTGCAAAGAAAGACGTGCCGAAGGAGTTGCCGAGCAACGATCCAGCCCGCGGCAACATGAGCGCCAAAGTCACCATTCACGAATGGAGCGATTTCCAGTGCCCGTACTGCGGTCGAGTGGAGCCCACGGTGTCTCAGGTGATGAAGGAGTACGGCGACAAGATCAAGTTCGTATGGCACGACATGCCCCTCCCCATGCATCCGGACGCGCCCCTCGCCGCTCAAGCGGCCCGTGAGGCATTCAAGCAGAAGGGCCCGAGCGCCTTCTGGTCGATGCACGACAAGATGTTCGCCAATCAGCAGAAGATAAAGAGGGACGACCTCGACGGATACGCCAAGGAACTGAACCTCGACTCGGACAAGTGGAAGGCCGCCCTGGACGGCAGCACGCACACCGCCGAGATCGAAGCCGACAAGAAGGCAGGGAACGACAACGGCATCAGCGGTACGCCGGCGTTCATCATCGTGCCCGGCAACGCCAGCCAAGGCTATTTCATCAACGGCGCCGAGAGCTACGGGAAGTTCCGCAAGCTCATCGAGCGAGCGTTGTCCGAAGCCAAGTGAAACGCAGCCCGAAACGCAAAGAATGAGGCACATAGCGTCCCTTTCCCCGCGCGCGAGGATCGCGCGGGGAAGGGCGCTGCTGCCCGATCGGGAGCGCCGATGAGCGTACGCGCAGCCCTCACGTGCATCTGCCTTGCCTCGTGGGCATGCGGCGCGGCGGCGCCGGCGCCGAGCCTGGCGCCGCCGACGTCTCGCGCCCGCGCCACCGCGGCCGCCGATGGAACGCAGGCGCCGAGCGAGGAAGACGCCGCCGTGCCGATCTCGCTCACCAACCCGTCGCGGGGCAGCCGAACGGCGCTCGTGACGATCGTCGAGTTCGCCGACTTCGAGTGCCCGTTCTGCGCTCGCGCGGAGGCGACACTGGCGGAAATCCTGGAGATGTACGGTCCGGACACCGTCCGCATCGTCTGGAAGAACAGCCCGCTGCCTTTTCACCCGAACGCTTCACCGGCAGCGGAGGCAGCGGCGGGGGTCTTCGCGATTGCTGGCGCGGATTCGTTTTGGAAGTTTCACGACGCCGCGCTTCGCGGCTCGCACTCCCTTGGCCCGCAGGCCTATGAGCAATGGGCGAAGGATGCGGGGGTCGTCGACGGCGCAGCCTTCCGGGCAGGCCTGGCAAGCCACACATGGGCCGGCGCCGTTGCCAAAGACATGAATGAAGCCAAGGAGCTCGGCGTCTTGGGCACGCCAACGTTCTTCGTCAACGGCCTGCCGCTCGCGGGGGCGTTGCCGTTCCCCACTTTCCGGAACGCGATCGACGAGCAAGTTCGGCTGGCAGAGACCAAGATCGCGGCGGGCACGCCTCGCGAACGCGTGTACGTGGACCTCACGCACGACAACCGCGCGCGAGAGCCGGAGAAGACCGACGACGACGGCGGCGAGTCGAAGACCGTCTACAAGGTGCCGCTCGGCAACAGCCCGGCACGGGGTCCGGCCGCCGCGCTGGTGACCCTGATCGAGTTCGCCGACTACGAATGTCCGTTCTGCATCCGCGCCGAGGCGACCGTGAGGGCGCTGCGCGAAGAGTACGGCGACAAGCTTAGGGTCGTGTTCAAGGACAATCCGCTCCCGTTTCATTCGCGCGCCGAGCCGGCGGCGGAGGCGGCTCTCGAAGTGCGGGCGGAGAAGGGGGACGCGGCGTTCTGGTCGATGCACGACGAGCTGCTCGCCGGGTCGGCCGACTTGAGCGACGACGCGCTCGCACAATTGGCGGCGGGTTTCGGCGCCCGGGCCGAGTCGGTGAAAGCGGCCATCGCCAACCGGCTGCGCCACCGGAGCATCGACGACGATATCGACCTCGCGGAAGACTTCGAGGCAAGCGGTACCCCCCACTTCTTTGTCAACGGCCGGCGCCTCGCCGGCGCTCAACCGAAGGAGAAGTTCGAGGAGGTCATCGACGAGGAGGTACGGCGGGCCCAGGGGTTGCTCGCTGCCGGAACGAAGCCGGAGGGCCTCTACGAGGCGCTTTTGCGAGACGGCAAGGGGGCGATCGAGCCGGAAAAGAAAGCGCTGCCCACTCCGCTGCCCGCAGGCGATCCTGCGCGCGGGAGCGCGGCGGCGAAGGTGACGGTGCACGAGTGGAGCGATTTTCAGTGCCCGTTCTGCAAGCGCGTCCAACCGGTGTTGGATCGAGTGGCGCGGGAGTACGGCGCGAGAGTGAAGATCGTTTGGCACGACTTGCCGCTGTCAATCCATGCCGATGCGCCCCTTGCGGCGCGGGCTGCGCGCGAGGCGCTGGCGCAGAAGGGAGAGCGCGCGTTCTGGGGGATCCACGACGAGCTTTTCGCCCACCAAACCGATCTGAAGCGCGAGGATCTCGATGGGTATGCGCGAGGCGTCGGGCTCGACATGGGCAAGTGGAAAGCGGCTCTCGACGGCGGCGCTCACCAGGGGCAGATCGACGCCGACGAAGAGGCGGCGGCCGCGATGGACATAGGCGGGACACCCGCTTTCGTCATCGCGGCGGCCGGCGCGAACAGCGGGTACTTTCTCAGCGGAGCGCAGCCGTACCCGAAATTTCGCAAGCTCATCGAGCGAGCGCTCACCGAGGCCAAATGAGATCAGCCGCCGCCGCAATCGCGGTCGCGGCTCTTGCGCTGACATCGCGTGCCGGCGCCGTCGAACGAGAGCATCACCTCGGCGTAGACCTTGGCGGCGCGCTGCTCGTCATGAGCGACAAGACGGACTTGGGCGGCGGCGCCGGCGTGCACTGGACGTATGGCCTCAGCGACGCCGTCAACCTGATGGCCGAGGGCGCATGGTCGGTGGTGGCGCCCGGCGAGAAGCTGCGGAGCGCCGCCACGCCGCGGACGCGGCCCGGAAGCGTCGCGGACGTCGACCTCGGAATCGGATACGTGCTCGACGTCGGGCAATGGGTGCCGTACGGAGGCGTGCTCGCGGGCGGGTACGCGCTCACGGCCGGTACGATCTCGGGAACGAGGATTCTTCCGGGCTTGGCGACGGCGCTCGGCCTCGACTATCGCTTCGACCGGAGCTGGGCTGCGGGAGTGGCCTTCCGCCAGCACTTCTTCGTGACCGACATCTCCACGTACCCGAGCTTCACGCAAGTGTTCGCGCGCTTCGAGTACACCTGGGGGTGGTGAGGTTCACCGGGTCGCCAGGCCGAGACCGTCGTGGAGCGCCCGCACGGCAAGCTCCGTGTACTTCGCGGCGACGAGGCAGCTAACTTTGATCTCGCTCGTAGCGATCGCCTGAATGTTGATCCCTTCGTTCGCGAGGATCCGGAACATCTTCGCGGCGGTTCCCGCATGCGACCGCATCCCGAGCCCGACGACCGACACTTTGACGACATCCTCGTCGTAGTGGACTTCCCGAGCGCCGAGGCTCTTCGCCACGGTCTCGATCCACGGCTTCGCCCGGACGAGATCGGTCTTCGCGAGAGTGAACGTGATCGAGGCGCGCGAGTTCGCATCGGTCGTCACGTTTTGCACGATCATGTCGACCGAGATGTTCTTCTCGGCGATCTTTTCGAAGAGCTCTGCAGCGACGCCCGGCTTGTCGTCGACCCCGACCACGTGAACGCGCGCCTCGCCTTTGTCGTAGGCGACGCCGCTGACGACCACCCCTTCGAGGGCCGCGTCCTCTTTGGTGACGAGGGTCCCCGGTTGATCGTTGAACGAGCTTCGCACGTGAACGGGGACATTGTACTTCATGGCAATCTCCACGCTGCGGATTTGGAGCACCTTCGCACCGAGCGAGGCGAGTTCGAGCATCTCCTCGTACGAGATGCGGTCGATCTTCCGTGCGGACGGGCACACGTTCGGGTCGGTCGTGTAGACGCCGTCGACGTCTGTGTAGATCTCGCACTCGTCGGCCCCAATCGCCGCTGCAACCGCCACAGCGCTCGTATCGGACCCGCCGCGCCCGAGCGTCGTGATGTTGCCGTGCTCGTCGACCCCTTGGAACCCCGCGACGACGGCGATCTCTCCGCGGTCGAGGCTGTCGCCTATCTTCGACGCGTCGATGGCCTTGATTCGCGCCTTGGTGAAGGCGTTGTTCGTCAGAATCCGCACCTGATGGCCCAGCAGGGACCGGGCGCTCCCGCCTTCGGCGTGGATCGCCATCGCCGTCAGCGCCGCGCACACCTGCTCGCCCGTGGCGGCGATCGCGTCCATCTCGCGGGCATCGGGAACGTCGGCCACCTGGTGCGCGAGCCCCAGCAAACGGTTGGTCTCGCCGCTCATGGCGCTGACGATGAGCACGACGCGGTTGCCGGCGCGTTGCGCGGCGAGGGCGCGGCGAGCGACGTTGCGGATGCGGTCGATCGAACCGACCGACGTTCCGCCGAACTTCTGGACGACGAGAGGCACTTGGTTCAGCGCCGCGTTTAGACGGCTGCGGCCGGCTCGTCAACCTGTCGCGCGCGAAACCCGGGCGCCTTCGCGGGGTTGGTCGCGGCCCCGACCGCCGCCTGCGTACGCGACCAATCCGCGGTACAGTCGGCCGCCCGAGGCGTGACGGTGCCATCCTACACTGGATACCTCATCGAGACCCTGGCCACGCTTCTCGCAGTCTGCGCGATGGCTTTTCTCGTTCTCTGGGGCGCACGCCGGCTGGGCGTGGGCAGGCCAAGCGGGCCGATCGAGCTCCGCGGTCACCTTCCCCTCGACGGTCGCAGGTCCATCTACCTCGTAAAAGTCGGAGCCCAGCTGTTCGTCGTCGGGGTCGGCGAAGGCGGCTTCACGAAGCTCGGCGAGATTCCGGCGAGCGAGCTACCGAACACGGCGACCAAAAGCGCGACCTTCACCGAAGCACTGGCGCGCGCTCTCTCCCGCGCCCCAGGACACGGAGCGGCCCGGCAACCATCGCGGGAGACGGAGTAAATGGCCGGAGCCGACGATCTCCTCTCGCGTCCGATCGTCCTCGTCGTGGCGCTCGCGATCATCTCTCTTTTGCCGTTTGCGTTCATGACCGTCACCGCGTTCGTGAAGATCGCGACGGTGCTGCAAATCGTGCGAAGCGCGATCGGCGCCCAAGGGGTTCCCTCGAATACGGTCGTGATGGCGCTCGCCGGCGCGCTCACCCTCATCGCGATGGCTCCGGTGAGCGACAAGATCGTGGCGCGCGCGGGGCCGCTCTTGACCGGCAAGGGGGGAGACACCGCGGGGCTCGTACAGCGTGGCGTGGAGGCCGTACGCGAGCCGATGCGCGATTTTCTCAAGGCGAACGCGAGTGACGTCGAGCGCGCGCGTTTCTTCGAAGTGGCCCGAAATTCGCGCGCCCCGGAAGCCCGAGCGTCGGTGGCTGCCGACGACCTGACCGTGCTCGTCCCTGCGTTCGTTGTGACCGAGCTCGGCGAAGCCTTCGCGATCGGCTTTTTGATCTACCTCCCGTTCCTCGTCATCGACCTTGTGGTTTCGAACCTGCTCCTGGCGCTCGGCATGCAAATGATGAGCCCTTCGCAGGTTAGCCTCCCATTCAAGCTCTTGCTTTTCGTCACCACTGGCGGCTGGGGGCTCCTCGCGCGATCGCTCGTCTCCGGCTATCGATAGTGAATCGATGGGGCGAGGGTTGGTGGATGGATGGGGGGGAGACGGCGCCTCAATGCTTGACTTCGGGGGTCCTCGGCGTATGGTGCGCGGCCGTTGCCGGGCCCCTTCCCCCCGAAAAAAAGGTGTCCGCCGACGATGGTCCCGGGGCAATAGCTCAGCTGGGAGAGCGCCGCGTTCGCAATGCGGAGGTCCGGGGTTCGATCCCCCGTTGCTCCACGACAGGAAACCGAATCGTTCTCGCTAGTTGCTGCAGACGGCGCCCCCAGCTTGGACCGCTCCTTGGACCGCAGCCCCGGCCGTTCAGTGACCGCAACCAGCTCGCGAGGGAGCGTCGGGAAGACCTCGCCGAACCCTGCCGCCAAGTTCTCTGCCTCCCGGATGTACATCTCCGTCGTGGAGAACGATGCGTGCCCAGCGCGCTGCTTGATACGCAGCGGGTCATCGCCCCGGACCGCCATCCAAGTAATCCCGGTGGCGCGTAGATCGTGGAAGGTGATGTGCTTCTGACGTTCGTTGTCGGCGAAAAGGTCGGACCGCGTCACGTCCGCTAGTTCAAGATGTTGGCGAAGCATCGAGGCCCGGTCTTCGTTGTCTGGCATCCAGAGAACGCGGTCGCCGCTGCGGGCTTCGTAGAGTCGCTCGAGTAGTGGTCGGAGCTCGGCCTCGATCGGGATCCGGCGCGTCTCGCCACTCTTCGTCGACTTCACTTCGCCCGTTTCACGATCGATCGCCTTGTTGATCTGAATCACTCCGTGCTCCAGATCGACGTCGCCCCACGTCAGCGCTTCCAGCTCACCAGCGCGCGCGTACGTGTAGACGGCGACGGCGTACATGATTCGGAAGGGCGGGGCGATGGCTGCGCAGGAGATAAGGCGCTCGAATTCGCTCGGGTAGAGGTACACCTTTGCCTTGCGGTCGCCGTGCTCCGGCGGGGCCACGCCTGCGGCGGGGTTGTCGCTACGAACGCGCAAGTCGCGCTGTTTTGCGCCCACGGCATCCTTGAACATCTTCGAGACGAGCACCCAAACATTGCTCGCCGTCTTCCACGACATGCGATCCGTGTGGTCGGGCGGGAGGGCGATGCGTCGATCGAGCTCTTCGACGACGCGCTCCACGTCATCGCGCGTCACCGCGTGCGTGGGCAGCGGGCCGAGGATTGGGAGGACGTAATTTGCAAGCCGTCCCCTGTCATGCGGCGTTGTCGATAGACCACGGCCAGTGCGCCACTCCAGCCAGCGGTCGCACCACTCACGCACCGTTTCCGAGGCCACGGGCGAAGGCAAGCCGCGTTTGCGGGCGAGGAGACGACCGTGCATGTCCTCTTGCGCTTGAATCTCGCGGACGAACGCGCGCGCTGCGTCCTCGTCAAAACAGTGCGGCTGGTCGACGTCGACGCGTTCGCGTGAGCCGTCGGCTAAGCGCACTTTGCCGCGGTAGTAAACGGTGCCATCGGCGCGCGTGAAGGGCTCGACGGTGCCGGTGCGCGGGCGCTGCGGCCTTGCTGTTCGTGCGTCTCTGGTCATCGGCGTCGCCTTCCCGCAAATGTGTGAACCTCGATCATCGCAGCTTCGCCCGCTCATGGCAGCTCTGGGTATTCGGCGTCCGCAATCTGGGCCCGAGCCCCCACAAGAAGGTCGACCGAGGCGAACGGAGCTGACGCCTGAAGGCCCAATACGACGTCAGAGTCATTCAGCTTGCAGCCACCCTCCGTCGCGCAGTAGCCGGCGGTGGCCTCGACGCTGGACCGCCAGTCATCGTTTGAGCACGCAAATGAACGAGTGACGGCGCCGTACCCTGCGAGAGTCTCCGTGCTTGCGTGGTCGATGCGGCATTTCCAAGGCGACGACTGAGGGAGCGGAAGATCCGCGGCACGGAGCTCGCCAACCTGGAACCGAGCTGTGGTCCCCAGGGGCACAACGACGACCCACTTTTGCGCGCGGTGCGCCGGAAGGTTCGAAACGGAGTGATACGGGCGCTCGGCCGCGTTGGCCCGGTTAGAGGTGGATGTGCGGTCTCGACCCGAGCACGCAACCGCGAACGCGGCCAATAGCAGTGTAGCCCTCGGATGCGACGGTACCCTTTTTCGCATCATCGAGAAGGCGCCTTCCGCCCCTTTGCTCCGCCAACGAGCACGGTGGGGTCGCGCTCGATGGCATCCAACCCCAATCGCAGCGCTGCACGTGCGAGGGCGTGACGGCTGCCGAGCAGCATCCGCTCCGTAAGCGCATCGAGGCGGGCCACGTCCTCAGCGTCGATTCGGATCCCCAGCATCGCGCCTCCGTCGTCCTTCGTCTTCTTTGTGGCCATCGTTGCCTCCACTGTCGTCGCTCCTTTCGCTCGCGTCGAGTACATCCGCTAGCCGTGTTCGCGCCGCCGGGGTCCGCAGACGAGGCCACCGGGCCACGATGCGGTCCAGGGCCGCTAGGGCCCGGCGAACGCGGGCGCCATCAATCATGCCGCCGCCTCTCTCGAGAGCATGCGGGCCACCTGCGTTTGCCCGAACGGTCGCCCCGCTCGCGAGACTAAGCCGCGGGCGCCCAGCTCGGCGACGATCGCGCGCTGGGAGAGCCCCGCGGTGCGGAGCTCGCGTACCGCGGCAAGCACGGCTTGCTCGGCCCCGTCGGCGTCAAGGTGCGTACCGTCCGAGGCGAGCCGGTAGCCGTAGGGAATTTCCCCAGCGCGCTCGCCCTTGGCCGTCTTAGCCGCGAGCGCGGCCTTCGTGCGGGCCCTGATAAGGGCGCGCTCGTACGCCGCCGCGCCGTCGATGACCGTGCGCATGAACGCGTCCGCGGGCGCGTCCCCATTGCCCTCGCCCGCGGCGCTGACCACGGCCGCCCCGCTCTGCGCCGCCGCGCGCTCGACGCCAGCCGTCAACACGACGTCGCGGGCGATGCGGTCCCGCTTTGCGACGACGAGCACGCCAGCGCCGTGCTCCCGAAGCGCGGCCAGCGCCGCCACGAGCCCCGGCCGACCGTCGATGGGGGTCACGGAGCAAACGCCTTGGTCGACGCACCACGCCGCCACCTGGACGCCTTCACGGGCCGCCCATGCCTCGATGCTCGCGCGCTGCGCCTCGGGCCCGAGCTTTTGGTCGTCCTTGCTTACACGGACGTAGGCGACCGCGACCCGGGGGTTTGTGGTGCGCTTGCTCATAATCGATAAGATAGATCGCCGTTCCACGTTGTCAATATTCGCTAGCGAACAATAACGTTCATGGCTCCGTCGGATGGTGCCGCTGCCGGACGCACGAGGCGACCCGGATTGACCGACAGCCGCGCCCAAGCCAAGGTGCTGGGATGCGCGCGCTCGTCCGGCATACTTTCGCGTGCATAGTCGTCCTGGGGGCGGGGTGTGGCGGGCGGGCCACGTCCGCCGTCGAGGGGAAGGACGGCGGGGCGGGCGGGCTCAGCACTCAGAGCGCCGATGCGACCGCGGGCCGGGAAGCCGGACAGCTCAGTATGGGCCACGACGCGGGCGACGTGTGGTCGGTCCCCACCGACGCCGCCTCCACCGACGCCGAACCGGGTGAGGCGCCCGCGGCGCACTCTTGCGAAAGTCCGCAAGACTGCGCCGCTCATATGGTATTCGGGCCTGCGGTCTACTGCTGTATCGATCACGTTTGCATAGAGGGACAGGCCGCCGAGTCGCTGTCGTGCGACGACCCCGATGCGCAAGTCATCCAGGCTTCGGACTACGACCAATCCTGCACGACCGACTCGGACTGCGTCGCCGTCGGGGAAGGCAGCTTTTGCTACCCCGGCGCGGGCAGGTGTCCATCCGCAGCCATCCGCACCAGCGCCCTCGCCCAGTACCAAGCGGAGGTCTCCAGGACTTGGGCGGTCGCATGCTTCGTTTTCGGGAGTTGCACCCTATCCCTGGGTCCGTGCTGCCGCGCCGGAACCTGTCGAATGAACCAAGGCTGCGTTGCATCCCCGGCCGATACGCTCCCCGCTTGTGCCGACGCGGGGGGTTCTTGCAGTACCTTCGTCACTGGGTGCGGCGGCAAAGGGGCCGGCCCCCCAGACTCTTGTGCGTACCCCGACGAGATGTGCTGCATCTATTGACCTAGCTTCTCCACCCGAGCGAGGCGACATGCACGACGCTTGGGTTCGCGGTGGGTTTCGCCTTCGTATGTCGTTCACGTCTGCTAGCGAACAGGAACGAACTTGAACACACTCCGGACGGTGCGTGTTCAACGGCGCGCCATGGCCGGGTGCGTTATGCCGTTTCGCCGCCTTGCAACGGCTTCGCCTCGCCGCGTGTGGCACGTTAGGTCTTGTCAGACGATCGTGGGCTGGCCATCGCGGCGGAGATTGGGCTAGACTGTACGGCCTGCCGCAAGACCGCGAGCGCCCCTGACATCAACGCGACGATAATACCGCCGAGCAGAAGGCGTCGATTATCCCGCTCCCTTGTCAGCCAACCCTCGATTTCGGCAAGCGTACACGCGCGGGTCGCATTGCCGGGAGTCCCGCCACCGCGCTTGGCGCCGAAGACATAGAGCACTGGGTGCTCGTTGGAGAAGAAAAACCGAGCCTCTTGCGGCCAGTAAGGGGGGACGCCGTCGATACGAATGGGTGAACCGGCGGTCGCTATTAGCGTAGGCCGCGCGGTGTGCAGAGCCTCCCGCGTGGCAACATCCGTCGTGTATTCGGAAATCCGCCTCTCGACAGCAATGAATACGGCCCGATCTTGCGGATCATTATAGATGTAGCTTGTTGGAAAGCCTCCTGTGGAACGTAGGCGTCGAAGGCCATCCATGGCTAAGTCGCGCCCTGTCATCCGATCCCACAGCCCGAAGTATTCGCCCCCGGCATAGGCGATCGTAATGGTCGGCGACGCCAGGATAAGAAACCCCTGAAACAAGCGCTTCACGGTCGCGCGCGTCATCGCCCCGGGGTCGTCGCAACCGATTCCGGCGGGGCGACGAGCGACTTGAACGCTTGATCGCTGACCAGCTTCTTGATCAGGTCCTGCACGGCCGGCATGAAGGCTTGTGCGGTCTGGTTGCAGGCCGTCTCCCCAAAAAAGCTCGATGTGAATGCGTATTGCTCGTCGATCGAGACGCTCTTGCCGTTCGAGGATACGACCGTAAGGCCGATCTGCCACGAGCCTGACGTTGAGGAAAAGTCAGCGTGGTCAACAGTTCCCGTGAGTGTCACCGGAGCTGTTGCCGCGTAGACCTCTGCCATCATCAGCTCGGAAATGAGCGCTTTGCGAACGTATTCCGCGAACGACTCTTCGTCGGGGGTCTTGATCGGGCCAACGCCGCGGCACATGATTGAGGACACGTCGTCCAGTTTCGCCGTAAATCTCCCGACGTTGATCGGTTGCCCTCTCATCGTTCGCAGCGTCGCCACGTTTTCGACCGAGACCGCGTAACGAGATACGGCGTACGTGGAGCAACCCGTCAGGGAAGTGATTGCCGATGCCATCATCGCCGTGACGATCGTTACCAGCCGAGCTTGGCGCATGGCGATCCGCATCATCGATGATGCTCCCGGGGTTGCCCGACAGGGTCAAGGGTCTCGTTGGCCCGAAGCGCGCGGCAGTCACCTACGAGGCGCTCGCCAGTCTGGCACGATGGGCCACGCCGGAGCGCGTTTTTCGCGGCGACCGGCTCCCCTTTTCGTGGGTACCCCATCAGGCCTTTCCACGTCGATCGCGGGCCGCGGGTGTCGGGCGCGCTCTTCCCCGCTATCGGCGCCCCAGCGCTTCGCCAAGCCACGTCGCGGCCTTGCACGTCGAACCCGCCCATCTTCTAGGAGTAGCGCACCTAGTTGCCACGCGCCGGGCGCACATGGCCCCCCCCGACCCCCCCAGGGGTGCGACGCTTAGCCGTTGCCGAAAGCTGACCCCCGACCCCCGTGCCCTTCGGGGGCCCCAGTCACGCGGACCTAACCGTCATTGTCTACCAAGACGGCCTCTCGCGCCATCGCCGCCAGCGTCGCCGGGCGAGCTCTCGCCGAGCCTCCCGGCGACGGCGCCCTCCCGTGCGGCGCGGCCCCCTTTCCCCCGGGGGGGCTATGCGCTTGCGGTCGCTGGGGCCTGAATCGTCATCAGAACAAAATGTCGGTCTCGCCCACGGACGCGCCCAGCACGCGCCCCGCCGATGACGTGCAGGCGTCTATTCGCTGTTGCACCGGCCACTTCGCGTACTTGTTGTCCAAGGTTGCGCCAACGAAGCTCCTGGCACTGACGAGATGCCCCCCGCCGACCAGCGCCGCTTGGAGCTCGCTAGCCTCCACCGTGCCGATCGTCCCGTCAGACCCCTGAATACGGGCTCGGCCGCCACTCGCGACAACGGAATAACGACCGCTTCTGAATGCGGCCTCGGCATCGTCCGGCTTCATGGGCAAGACGCCGCCGTCGCGAGCCCCTGGTTCGATCACGTCGACGGTGCCCGGCTGCGCGACGCGCTCGTCTTCGTAGAGCGCGCCTGCTGTAATCTCCTTTGGTCCGTCCTTTGTCAAAAAGCGCCAAGTGCAGAGGCACAGGGCGTCCCACGCAAGTGTGTCCGCCGGACCGAGGGAGCAATCTGAGGGCGGTACGCCCACCACCCGTGCGAACTCGCGGATGGTGGCGGGATGCTTCGCGTTGATCGCAACGAACGCTGCGGCGTACATCTGCTGTTGCGATTCCTCGACCGACGGCGGCTTTGAACGCGCGACCGCCGCAAGCGATGCGAGGACCACCCGAACCAAGGTCATGCGCTTGTGTGGAGCGTACCCGCACTGCGCCCTCACTCCCACCGCGCAATGCGCCATCGCCGCCATCGCTCCGCCGCGCCACGACGGCCCGCCTCCGCGCACCGTTGGCGTCCCTCGGCAGTCCGCGGACCGGTCGAGAGTCCGCCGTGCATCCGGCAGCGGTTGCGCACGACCCGCCATATATCGCCCCGCTCGTTCACGAAAACGCAAACCACGACGGGAGCGACACACGGCGCACCGCCTTTGCTACGGCAGCGCGCTCCGCAGCGCGGCAGGTCCGGCTTTCGCGGCGCCTGGGTATCCCGTCTGCGGTGCTCGGCCGCGTGCTGCGCCTTGTTGGCGGCGCTGGCTGCCGCGCGGTCGGCGTGCCGTTGCATCATCGCAAGCACCCGCGCAGCTCCGTGAATCAAGCGACGATCGCTCCTATTCATCTAGCCACCCCATGACGCGTGCACGCGCAGGCGCACGGCGTTGAGGCCACCCCATGACGCGCGCTTGCGCGTGAAAAAATGCGCGGCCGCGCCCCAAAAAATAGGGACCCGATGACGCGTGCGTGCGCGCGCGCTGGAGGCGCCGCGGGCCCGTTGGCGGCGAGCCTGGCGGGGTTCTGCGGCGACGCGGCTCGGGCCACTGCCACGTGTGAGCGGTGGCGCGTTCGGCGGAGTCGAGGGGGTGACCGCTATCCCGTTCCGGGGCGAAGATTGAAAGGCTCGGGCGCCGCCGCCCGTTCCCACCTCCTCGACAATCCCGTTCCCGGGTCGTCCTCGCGAGGTGGGAACGCACCTTCCTCGGCAATTCGAGCCGATTCCGCGTGTGTTCCCACCGGCACCACCGGAAACGACCTCCCAAGCCCTTCGTGTGAATGCGTACGCGTACGCTCTGCCCCCATTCCCATCCTCACCATAGCCATCACTGCAAGTTCCCTCACATGCGCGAGAAATTAGGTGGTGACAGTGGTGACAGGAGGACTCTACAGGGGAATTTAGCCGGGACACGTGTTCCCGGCTTGCCTTTTGAGGTGGTGCCGAGGTGGGGACACGAAAGGGAGTCATGTGGCCCCCTTCTTGATGAATCGGCGGGCCCGAGTACCGTTCTCGCGGTGCATCGGACCGCGCTCGTAGCCGAGTTCCCGGAGGCAGGCTGCAACGCGCATCTCATCGGCCTTGGTGACTTGGGAAACCTCCTTCTTGCCGATGGCGTGTCGCATGAGATCCAACGTGAGCACGCCACCCGCCGTGAACGCTCCCGACTCAGGCTTAGCGAGCCAATCGGCGATAACGTTCGCCCATGAATCAGTCTGTAGGCGGTCACGCTGCTCTGCCTCGCACAACGCGCGAAACTCGGCGGTATCCACGTGCCACTTTTCGCCGGCGCGATATCGGTGCACGGCCTCGGCCCACAATTGATCACGGTCGGCCGCAATCCGAGCCGTGTCTATTTCGCCGATGACTGCGACGGGCCAGAAACGACGATTGCCCGTGCGGTCCACGAGATATTCACTGTCATTGGTCGTGCCGCAGAATCCATTCTGTCGAGGAAAGTCCCTCGCTCGATGCGCGTAGGGAGGGCGATAATGGTCCCGCGTTGCCGTGAGAAAGTTTTTCCACGTGGTGATTTCGCCCTTGCTGAGAGAATCAAGCTCGTCAAGGCCGTAAATCCACACGCTGCGCAGGGATTCGAAGGAGTCTTTATTCCTGGGGTCAATGCCGGTGTCTTGGTACCAACCGGGCACCGGGACGAGACTGCGGAACGCGCTGGTCTTTCGGGTGCCCTGCTTCGGGGATTCAAGAATCAACGTGCAATCCGATTGGCAGCCGGGCTCGTAGGCTCTGGCGACGAGAGCCACCATCCATCTGCGGCCGACGCCACGCGTGTAGGGCGAATCCGCGGCGGCGAAGTATTGGTGCAGCACTGCCGACAGTCGGTCGACGCGATCCCACTCGAGCGCGCCGAGATAATCCCGCACCGGATGCACGACACGGGTCGCGCTGACGACCATGAGCGCCGATTCGACGATCTGCGCGGACACGTGCAAGCGCTCGACGCGGCCGAGCCAATTCACGAGCCGCGCGGTATCCGCGTCGGACCACGGCCCCTCGACCGAGACCGCGGGAGCGTCCGACAGGTGCCATGGGGGGGTATTGAGCGTGACGGTAGACTCTGCGAACGCATCCCACGCGATTACACCGCGCCAGCTCGGGTGGAATCGCAGGATGGTCGCGACGTTCGCGGCGATGCGCTGCACGGTCTCTTCGCCGGTCTGGCGGTTCAACGCCGTGATGATTCCGTTGCGCCATGCATCTTCGCCCTTTCTGATGAGCCGCACGTGTGGCTTGCCGGGAGCGGGGCGCTTGGTCTTTTTTCCGGCGGCTACGTGCGCCTCGCTCACTTCCTCGAGTGCCGATTCGCGGTGGTGCGCCTCGCCCTCCGCTTCGAGGCGTTCCGCGTCGCGATCGTCCGCCATCTCCATGCCTTTCGCAGCACGCACAATCGCAAAGAGCGCCTCGCGTCCCTCGCGCACCAGAAAGTCATCCGGTCCCTGGTCAGCGCCGTCGCGCGTCAGCGGCAGGGAGCACACCGAGACGCGAGCCCCGGCGGTTCGGAGCGCCTCGACCATGCGCCCCTCCGCGCGCGCTACCTGGGGATTGAGAGCGCGGCCCGCATCGAAGAGCACGCGCACGTCTCGCCCCGCGAGGGGTACCGCGGTCCAGCTTTTCCCGAGACGCCACGGCCGCCCCTTTTCGAGCGTTGTTGCGACACCCCCGAGGCCTACCGCTTCGAGCCCCGCGGCGCGCATCGCGAGCGCCTTCAATGGCGCCTCGACGACGACGAGAGCCCCGGCGAGGTCGGAGGGGCACGTAGCCCCCGAAGCAGAGGGAGGCGCGTAGACGGGCACGGGGCGGCCCTTGGGGCACAGGTAGCGGCGTTCGCCGCCATCCATGCGGATTCGGCGGTAGGTGGGCGCGATTCCGGGGTACGGGATGGCCAAGCCACCGTGACCGCGGCTCGTGTAGCCCAGCATTTGGGATGCCATGGCCGCGTCGACCGACATCAGCCCAGCGCCTTCCGCGATGGCGAGCGGGATGCCGCGCTCGGCCAGCAACGTGATGTGCTCGCCCGAGAGGGGTGCAGGTTCGGGCTCGCACGTGGATCCCGAGAGCTCGTGCCCAGGCGTGTCGCGCCCCTCGAGCGCGGCGACGCGCTCGGCGTCCTCGAACGCGGTGCAGGTGCCGCAGCTGGTCACGGCCGTCGCCCCGCCGTGCCTACGACGCGAAGCCCCGAGCCCCGCGCGTATGCCTTGCGCGCTGCCTCCGAGGCGCTGTCAACGGCGGACGCAGGCGCCGAGGTCGATGGCGCCGCCAGCGCAAGGAGCGCCGACCGTCGGGTGAACAGTCTTCGACCGATGCGCACCGATGGGAGGCGTCCAGCGCGAACGAGCGCTCGGGCGGCTCGGCGTTCGAGGCCGAACGGAAAGGGAACGAGCTCGTCGTCGGTCGCGGCGGGGCTCGCAGAGGCGAGCGCGTCGACGAGGACCACGATCGCCGCAGCGACTGCGAGCACGCGGGGATCATCCGTCCGCATCGGACGCCCCGGGCGCGGAGAGCCGAGCGCGAAGTAGCGCGACGCTGCCTCGGCGGACGCGGAGCCCGGCAAGCACGCGCGCCAGCGTCGAGCGGGGAATCCCAAGAGCCTTGCATGCGGCCCGCTCCCCCATCCTGTGGACTATCGTTCGGAGGCGGCAGTGTTCCTCGGCCCGAAGTGCGTCGAATACGTCGATCATCGGCGACGATTCTGGCCGCCAAGGCCCAAGCAAACACCCCCACTCAGGGGGGAGCCCCCTTCAGGTTGGGGGGTTCGCGGCGCGCTTCTTCCGAACGCGCGCGACGCAGTTTGCCTCTTCCTCGAGCACCGCGGCGACCGTCTTACAGGTCTTGTGAAGAGTCTTGTAGGTGCCGCGCGGGCAGAAGCCGGCCAAGAGACTCAGGACCGCTAGGTCCCGATCGGTAAGCGTTTTCTTCAGGGCGACGCGGATCGTGCGATCCGTGGCCAGGACAAACGCGGCTCGTCCCGTGGGCGGTGGGTTCCTGAATGGCGGCTCCGTGAGCGGCGGCAAGACGGGCAGCACGCCGCGCATCGTGAAGAGCGCACATGCCGCCGCGTCGCCAACGCCATTCGGCATCTGGTAAGCGAACGTGCGCGCTGTAGTAACGGCCTTGCGGAGCTCCGTGTAGATCTTTCGCGCTCGCGCCTCCCACAGGGCAGAACCTCCGACCGTCGACACGAACAACAAGCGGTATGTGTCGTCGTCGCGGTAAGGCGCGCCCATGATCCCCCCGTATTCCGCGACGCATTGTTGGCGTACGGCGACCTCTAAAGCCTCGGCCGATGTGTAGCGCTTGCGGGCGTGGTTCTTCCTCGCCGTTTCGGCTGCTTCGGCGAGGGCCGCGCGGCGGGTCGCGAGTTGCTTTTCCGAAGCACCGCCCCATTCGCGCTCGGTGGGCGGAGTCTCGGCCATACGCCGCCGCTGCCTCATCGCCGCGTCGACGTGCGCCGCGATCCGCCGTCCGAGCTCGCGCGCGGTCACTTCGTCTTTCGCCCGTCGAGACTCCCAATCGACGCGAAGTCGCTCAGTTAGGGCATCGAGGTCCGTGTCACCCGTCTTGCGCGATCCGGTCCCCGGAGTAGTCTTGTCGTTCGACCCCACGTCGACACCAGCGCCCCGCCGGATGGCCGTCCGTGCGGGGCGTCCTCTTTTGGGAGATCCTACCGCTGCGTGTCGACTTTGCGCGCTTAGCGGTTCCGGTTCGGTGTAACGGGCCACGATCTGCGCGCGCACTCTCTCCGCGTACCTCCCGCCCATGCGAGACAATGCTTGCGAAAAGCGCGCAACCGCGCAGCGGCGCACAATCAGGAGACGTTCAAGACCATCGACGGCGGCCATGCGTAGGCGCGCCTACCGATCCTTGTAGGGCCGCCCGCAACAGTACAACGCCCGGTCCTTCATGCCCCAGAACCGATCGGCCTCTTCGACGCCTGCCTGTACCGTGGCGGCATCGAACTCCTCGGCGACGTCGTCATCGAAAACGGCTCGCGGACCGGCGTAGTTGGGCAGTAAGGGAGCCACAAATCCCGAGGGCCGGCGACGAAGCGACGCGGTCTGTCGAGTACGGCAGCGGATGACGACTATGCCACCCGCGGGATTCGACCTGCCCCAGTACCAGACGCGGACGCTCTGCATGGTCCACAGCAGGCGACGAGCCGCCGTGACCATCGGGGGAAATGCCCGACTCGTCAGCGCGTCATGGGCACGACCGTGGGACTCAACCGATTGCTGGACTCGGTGGGCTGAAACGCGGTTGCGGACCTCCCGGTTCAGGCTGACCCGGATACTTTGCTCGTCGCACGCGCGCCGGAAGGACTCGTTCGCGCGGCACAGCCGCCCGAAGCTTTCGGGTTCCTGCTTCTGGGCGACGCCAATCGCCTTCCCCGCGAGTTGACCCAGGACGTCTGTCAAGGCGAGCAGGGCCACCGCCACATACGGGAGGACGAACGGGCGACGCCAGTTCTGTTGCTTGGGGAGGGCCGCAAGCAGGCAGTCCAGATCCGTCTCTGCCTCCACCGCCGCTTGAAAACACCCTGTCGCACAGCCGAGTGGGAACACGGCGGGCTCACTCGTCTCCCAGCCCGAGACTGGCGATGACGGAGCGCAGCTCCAAGACCTCTAGCCCGGCGGGGCACTCTGGCCGGGCGCGGGATGTGCCCTCACTCGGCGGGGAGCGCGGGGCCAGGCGCATCACTATGAACCGTTGCCGACGGTCGCCTCGCCCATATGGCGGGGCGGGCCGCAAGCCCCAGCACTGTGTGAAGCAGGGATCCCGCGGTCGCATCCAATCTTCCTCGGTCAAATTGCGATCGTCTGCCCTACGTCCCGATCCGCATCCGGACGACCGAAGCACCCTCTTGCACGCTGTCGAACGTGACCGTCGGAGGGTGAAGTGCGGCGGCGGCGATGACTTCCTCTGGGGCGATTCGTGGCGACTCGATGTCGATCTCCAGCACCTTCGCGTGCTCGGGGTCCTTCGTTTGCAAGTGCTTCAAGTACGCGCGCCTCGCGTCAATGTCGGTCTTGTCCGGGGCAGGCCAACTCGTCGGATCGAGGATCGGCAGCTTCTCGGCCTCAAGGATGGCAGCCACGATAGTGGAGCAAGTGAAACCGATCTCCCCGCTGCCCAGGCGCGCCCCGCCCTGCTGATCGAAGCACGAGGTTCGATACCCGAAACCGTAGGGAACGCCATCCGTTTGGTTTCGCTGGTAGACGAGTCGAGCCCTGTTGACGACCAGTCTCAGTCGCTCCTCCGAGATGGCCGGCTCCACCCAGACATAGCTCGCCCCCTCGCGCACCGGCTCGTCGCGGAGCTTCTTGTGGTCATGCATCTCGAACAGGCGAATCTCGTTCTTCTTCCATCGGTACAGGATGGCGGCGTGGGGAACTTGCCGGCCTTCCTCCAACCGCGGGCCCGTTGCTGCGATGCCGAGCAACTTGATCGAGCGGTAGGCGGCTGGGCGTCCAGCGGGCCCCTTGGGCTGGAGGCGCTCCTCAACTACCTGGCGGGTCATTCAAAGCCGGAGAGAAGCTCTCGGACACGTGTCGGATCGACCCTCCCGAGGTGTCGGCGAACTCGATCGAAGAATCCGGACCAACCGACGTGAGCCCGCGCGGCCGAGGTGATTGAGACGAAGGCGAGCAGATGCACGACGCTCCAGGCCGACGGTTCCACGGCGGCTAGAATCTCGTCTACTTGCGAGAACGAGCCGGCACGGAGCAGGGCATCCACCTCGCTGTAAATAAGTTCGATGGCGTCGTCTGGGTCTCCCGTGTCGGCCGCCGCCCGAATCCTGCGCATCAGGTCTGACGCGCCCGAGGTGGGAGGCGCTATGGACATCCGGCCGCTTGCCGGACTGCCGCTTGGCGCGCGCATGTCGGCGTAGTCGGGCCTGCGAGGCCGGCTAGCTGGACAGTCGCGCCGAGCCGGCTTTGGGTGGTCATCCTTGAGGTCGAGCAGGTCAGGCATTGGGTGGTCCCCCTAGGAGCGCGCCGTTAGCAGACGATCACGGAAAGATGGAGTTATAAGCTCTTCGAATGTGAGACGTGCGCGTCGATGCGCGTCGCGTATGAGCGTCTCGAAACCGCCGAGCACACCCTCTCGGGCACGATGGTACGCCGTGATGTTCAGGTGAATGTACTCGGCGCTCACGTGTGGGCAGGCATCCACCTCGACTTGAACGGTCCCCTCAGGCCACTTCTGGTGCCAGCAGAGATGGACGTGCCGTTGCACGTTTCCGGCCTCGGCTGGTGCGGCCAACGACAGCCTCAGGACGGATGGCAAATCGAGGGTCCGCGTGTCGTGTCGGATGCGGTTCTCGTAGCGATAGGCCACGCTCGTGATCCGCTCAACGGCCAGATCACTTAGCCCCTCGCGAAGCATGGGCATCGCCCACGCCAGGAAGCCTGCGAAGCCAGTTGCGTAGGTGTATGTGATGACCGCAAGTTGATCCCGGGCGATAGACACGGCTCGCTCAGGTTCGGACCCGACCCCCATCAGCACAGTCGAGCGCGGTCTGCTGAACTCGCGACCGTCGGGCAATTCGTCAGCCCCTTCGCGAGATGTCTCGTAGACCCGATCGAACTCGGTGGAGTGCCTCCGCTGAAACGAACCGAAGCGCCCGACCGCATCGAGTAGCGCTGGGAAGGTCACTTCGATGGCGACAGCGCGCAAAGGGGCGCCCGGATACACGACTGCGTCCGGCTCGCGCCCGCCCGACATTTGCCCTGTGATCATACCATGTGTCGGAAACCAGAGCCATTTTGTGGGGGGGTGTCGCGCCTCCTAACGGGCTCATGCTCTGGAGAAACAGGTGGCTGTCGCTTCGCGTCGCTCGCGATCTTGCGAGCGCGGCTCCAATTGATCGCCCCGTGCCCTCCGCATGGGGAAGTTCGCGCGGTGCACCCGTTTGCCTCCGCCTCGTCCATTCGCTGCCCGCAATGGAGCAGGCGACGGCGCAATTCCGGCCCGTAGTCGCCATCACGCGCGCTAAGCTACTCGCTTCGCAGTCGCGTCTTCGTCAGGGCGACCACGTTGCCCATGCGCGTCACGCGGCGTGCTTCGAGTTCACGCGCGAGCTGTGCGACGATGTCCCATCGTCCGGCGGACGTCGCTCCCTCGATCGCCTTAGCGAGCGCCGACTCCACCGCGTCATGCTCGGAAGGAACCGCGGGGGCTCGGTCCAACCTACGGTCCAAGTGCGTCCCGTTCAGTGCACCATCGGCACTTGTCGGCGGGGTATCCCGGTCGCCAAGTGCGCGATGCCCCGTCAATGAGGGCGCAATCGGGTCGCTTTTTCGGGTTCGATCCCCCGTTGCTCCACTCCGATCCAGGGAAATTTGGCTGTGCCGTGAGTCGGGCGGCGCCGAAAGCCGAAATGGACGCCGAAATTCCCGTGAGCTCCGCCGGCAAGGTCGGGAAGGGCTCGCCAAACCCTTCCCGGAGGTTCTCGGCCTCCCGGATATAGCCTTCGGTCGTCGAGAACGCCTTGTGCCCGGCGCGCTGCTTGATGCGCAGCGGATCGTCGCCCCGCACCGCAGACCAGGTGATGCCGGTCGCTCGGAGGTCGTGAAAGGTCACGTGCTTGCGGTGCGCATCACTTTCGAAAAGCTCGGCCCGGGTCACTTGCGCGGTCTGAAGATGCTGGCGGAGGAGAATCGCGCGGTCCTCGTGATCGGGCATCCAGAGGACGTGCTTGGCCCGCTTGCCGCGCGCGTGGGCGCTCTCGGCGCGGAGACGCGCCAGGACGGGAGCGAGCGCCGGCTCGATCGGGATTCGACGGGTCGTACCTGTCTTGGTTCCCTTGACCTCACGGGTCTCCCGGTCGATCGACTTGGTGATGTGGATGACGCCGTGCTCGAGATCGACGTCGTCCCACGTCAGCGCGGCGAGCTCGTTCGAACGCGCGTACGTGTAAACGGCGACCGCGTAGAGCGTCCGAAAAGCGATCTTGATCCCCTCGCAGCTCACCAGGCGCAGAAACTCGCTCGGGTACAGGTACTGCTTCGACGGCGCCTCGCCGCGCTCGGGCGGCCTGACGCGGGCGGCCGGGTAGTCGTCACGAAGGCGCAAGTCACGGCGCTTCGCGTCGACCATGTCCTTGCACATGCGGCTGACCAGAACCCACACGTTGCTCGCCGTCTTCCACCCTAGGTGCTCTTCGTGGTCCTCGTCGAGTGAGATCTTCCGGTCCAAGTCCTCGACGACCCGCTCCACGTCCTCCCGGCCAAACGTACGCACGTCCAAGTGGCCGACAATCGGGAGCACGTGCTTTCCGAGCCGCCCCCGATCGTGACCGACCGTGCCGATGCCAAGGCGCTCCCGCTCCAGGAGCCATCGGCACGCGTACTCGGACACGGTCTCGCCCGTTTCGGAATCGACGGCATGGCGGGCGCGAGCCGCCAACACCGGGGCCAACGCGAGCGCTTCCTCGCGCGTGGTGCCAGGGTCGAATCGGATGAACCGACGTTTGCCGTTGGCCTTCGTGATGCGCACGCCGGCCGGGATCGTCTTCGCTTCGTCGGCCCACTCGATCGAGCCGGTCGGTCGGCGACCACGCTTCGGGCGATGACTTGCGTCGTTGCTCATGATGGCCTCCATTTCTCCTAGTCCGAGCCCCGTGGACGCGGTGGGGGGGCCGCAAGGAGGCGAAGACCGCTGCGCTCCAGCAGGCCGTCGGCGCGCTCCAAAAGGGAGGGCGCGGGCGCGGCCGTGGCCGCACTGGGCGTCCTTCGCGCGCGCGCAGCGTGCCACGCTTCACGAGGGCAAACCCAAACCTTGCCCTCTTGGTGTGCCCCCAGGATCCTTTTGCTCCGGCAAAGCTCAGCGAAGCGGCGACGTGAAGTGCGCGGCGGGAGCCGCGTCGAGTCGTAGGTATTGGCGTCGGCGTCCAAGACCGGAACGTCCTTGGCCAGTTCACCGAGCGCTTCGGCGAGACCGCGCGCCGCGGCGGCGGCTTGGGCAAGATGCGCACGACTGTTCATTGGGGCACTCCTTGTCATGGCGTGTCGGGCTTGAGAGCCGCTGATCGAAGGCGATGCGGGCGCCGAGTGCGTCCGCCGAACGCCCCGTGAGAACGCCATAGAGCGACGCCGGTCGTCTACTGGGGAAAATCCCCATTTGGGACACCCGCGAGGCGCATACGTGCGCGGTTGCACACTGTCCCGTCGGCAAAAACGGAAGGGATTGAGACCGGGCTCCCCTAACAAGCGTCAATTGCACGCGAAGCAGCGAAACCAAGAGAGATTCGGCTCAGACTCCGCAACACGGAGCAACGTGGCGGACGGCGGCGTGACGGTGAGCTGGGACACTGGTGGGATACGACACTTGCAACAGATTTGTCACTAGCGAGCTGGCGCCCCCGTGGACTGCGGTCTCCGGAGACAATAAAGCTGATGTCCGCTCGCTCTCGGCCGCCATGACGACCGCTTGGACCGCCGCGGAGCGGGAGCCGTAGCGCCGCCCTCGGGCGTCCTTGGACGGGGTTGCTGCGGGGCTTCTGATCTCTGCCTCCGACCGGGCGGCCCTTGCTCATGGCTGCTGGCCCCCGTCGTCACTCCCGTCGTCGCACAATGCACGTTCTCGCATGGCCTTCACGACGCCATCTGCGCCCGGGAACATGGAGGCTCCGGTGATACCCTCATACGAAAGAATGCGGAGCAGCCTTCGTGCTTGGGTCGTCCGCAGATTGAACCGCCTTATTCGCGACACCACGCTGGTCGTTTGCGGCCTGTTACGCGCTATTTCGACCTCCAGACTTTGCCCACCGATGCTGAATTGTGACGGGTCGAGAAAAATGCCGGACTGTGCCCTCAAGTTGGGGTTCGTTGACGCATGCGGCTCAAAGACCCGTATATCGGAGTGTCCTGATGGGGCGTACAAGGCCCAGACCCCGAGGTAATCCACGCGCCGCTTCGCCATCTCCTCTGTCGCTTGGACCGCCGCAAAGTAAGCCGCCACGAACGCGCGACGCGTCCAGTCGAACAAGATGGTGGGCAGGCGATGATGCTGAGCGAGCGCCCTCAGAGCGTAGGGGTCGCTGGGAACGTGCAGACCTTGCTCATTCAAGCTTTCCTCGAACCTTTTCAGCAACGCCCGCTCGGCAGCGCCGATGCTGACCCAGTCTGTACCCCTTGGCGGATAGCCGTACTCGCCCAATGCCGCCGGCTCTCGAATAGCACGAGCTTTCAGTTCCCAGTCCGCATCGCCATGGCCATGAAATATCCACGCCTTCGGATCTGGCTGCCAATCGGCTCCTCGCGGACTGAGCCTATCCAGCAGATCGTCGGCTTTATCGAGATTCTCGTCCCTAACGCCTGGCCTGGGCTTTGGCAACCTGGACTCGGTGGTGACGTCGCTCACTCCGCGGCCTCCCTCCAGTTGTCGACCACCAGAGCGTAGCCGACGCTCCGAATCGCCTCGTAGTGAGCAACGTTCCCGGTGACGAGATCGCAGTCGTGCACGAGCGCCGACGCCGCGATCAGAGGGTCCGCCCGCCCGATCGGACGCCCGGCGCGCTCGAGGTCGGCGTAGATGCGTCCCGCGAGCGCCCCGACGGCGGCGTCGACGGGGATGACGTCGATTGCGCCGAGCCCGGACAGGAACTGGACGATGGCCGGCTCTCGTCCCAAGCGGTGCAGGCCCTTGACCACCTCCATGACCGTGATCGTGCTGACGGCGTACTTGCCAGCCTCCGCCTTGTAGGCTGTCGCCCGCTGCCGAACTGTTTCGCTCTTGCCCTTGAGGATTTCCGAGAGGATGTCGGTGTCGATCAGCGCCCTACGCATCCGTCCGCCTCAGCGGATCGCGCTCCCTTGCTCGAGTCACCTGACCGCAGACCTCGTCCACGAGCTCGGGCTCGTCCGCGAACAGCCCCCAGAGGGCGGGCATGTCCCCGGACGGCTCGGTCACGTTTCGCAGCTCGACGGTGACGTTGCCGACCTGCAAGCGTACCGGACGGGTCGGGTCGGCCTTGAGGGCCGCAATTGCTTGGTCGAGATTCTGCACACCTTCAGTGTAGGTCGCGCGGCAGCCTTTGCCCAACGACTTCGGCTACTCGCTTGCGGGGGCCTCAGCGCAGCGGCAGCGGCACCACCGTCGCCTCCCGTGGGCGGACCTGAAGCCGGTCGAGTAGCGACCGCCGATCCCGCTCGTACTCCCGACGTCGATCGCGACCTTCGCCGCCACGCGGCTCGCGTCGGTGCCGTCGCCGGCGGCCGGTGCACCTGCACGTGTTCGCCCACGTCGTTCGCAGCAGCTTGCTCAATTGGTGGGCGAGCGTCCCGTAACGAGGGGCGCTGTTCCTCGCGCGAGACAGTGAAGGGAGGGCGGTTCAGCGATGAGTCTTGACCAGCTTGTCTGCTCGAAGTGCGGGAACATCGCGTGCAGCGGCCCTGCGGGCGATCCGAAGACGATCGATGAGGTCTTCCGCGCGTCCAAGTGGGGTGCCTGCGGTTCGAGTGTGCGGCTCGAGGCGGCGACCGGCTACGACCACGCTCGCGGTCGCGAACCTGGCGAGCCCGCAACGCTCTGCAGGTGTGGTCACCCCCGACCGCTGCACCGGCCTGCGATCGGTCGGATGGATGACGGCTGCAACTACGAGGAGGCAGGCAACGGCCAGGGCGGCGCGGGAGACTTCTGCTCGGGCAAGCGCTCGTGGCGCGGTACAGCGCAGGCGCGCCCGGCTCCGTAAGGATCACGGCAGGGCTCTAATCTGACGGTACGTTGCGCCCTGGTCGGTGAGCGCGATCTTGACGCTGGTCCCTACAGCTCGTCGATGGACACGAACTTGAGAAGCGCCTGATCCATGGCCATGCCCTCGTAAGCGAGCGACGTCACGAGATTTTCGTTAGCTCCCGCAACGTCTTTGTAGACGAAGACATTCTCGAAGACGGCTTCAAGTTGCTCCTGCGTCTCGCCCACGTGCAGAAGAACTGACTGCGGAAAGCTCTGCGCCCCGCTTCGGAGCGTCAAGTACCGAAGCCGCGTCGGCTCGAAGTCTTCCACCTGGCCAAGCCGCTTCGACATCTCCTGCACCTCGGACGGGACGCCGCCATAGTTGATCTCGGCGAGTGCCCCCGCGAGGAGTTTGAGGAGTTCGTCGAAGCGGTGCTGAGGAGGGACCTTCGTCTGAGTCGGCCGCTCGGCCCTCGGATCTGCTTTCAGCAGTTGGAGCCAGGCCTCGTCCGTTTTCAACCTGTAGGACGCTTCGAGCACGCCTTTCAACGCAACCTCGTACGCGTGCCTCTGGAGGTAAGCTACCGGCAGCGCCACTTCGTTCAGTCGGTGCTCCACGCTGCCTTTTTCGATGACGTGGCGGGCCGCGAGAAGATACGAGAGACCGAGGTTTGGCTCTGACCAGAAGCCGCCTACCTTCGCAACCGGAGGTCCCTCGCGCGTCGGGCTTCCGCCTCCGATGGCAAGGACGCTTCCGTAGATGTCCGGCGGCGGTTTCAGGAGCATTCTTGCGCTGTTCTCTGTTCCGCTCATGTGTCGAAGACGAACCCGCACAAAAAGCTCACCGTTTCATCGTCCGCGAGCTCGGCGCTCGGCGTTGTCGATCGCACTCTTTGGGCTCGCGATAGACGCCGCGCTCTCGGAGCCAGTCGCGCACGGTCTTTCGATCGAAGCCGACGAGCCGAGCCGTCTGCGAGAGGTTCCCGCGGGTCTGTTGGTACGCGCACACGACGCGGTCTTTGATGAGCCGATCGCGCTGCTCCTTAGGCGAGTCGTCGGCACCATCAGCACTCAGCTCATCGCCCAGAAGAAGCCGGAAACTGGTCCGACCCACGGTGACAATCGCGGTCGTCGTGACACGCATCTGCTCCTGCACGCGATGGCCGTCGACGAGTATGCCGTTGGTGGACCCAAGGTCGGTCACAATCACGCCTCTCTCGGTGAATTCGAAGCGTGCGTGATGCGCGCTCACCCGGGGGTCCTTGAGCCGGACCGTGCAGGAGCTCGAGCGGCCGACGGTCACGGGTTCGACGTCAAGGCGGATGCGGGCGCCCCGAGAGTAGAGCGGTTCGAGGTAGGCGACACGCAAGGCTCGCTCGTGCCGCTCGGTGGGCAGGGTCCCGAAGGTCAAGTCCTCCAAGTCCTCGAGCTCTGCGGCGGTCTCCAAGTGGAGATTGTCTTCCTCTACCATCCGTCGCCTCCCGGCGATCATAGCGTGCCGCCCCCGCGCCCAGGAGGGCGTCCGTCCCGCGAGGGAGGGGCTCGCACCGAATCGGCTTTCGGGTCGGCTGGAACGAAGCGGTGGCCGCGTTGGAAGTGGTCGATGACCGACCGCGCGAAGGCGTCGAAGAAATGTTCGGTGTCCCTGATCAAAGCGGCGCGTACGGCCGGCTCCTTCGGCGGCTCGGGGCCCGTCGCGAACCAGTACCCGACGAACCTCCCGAAGGCCTCGGACAAGAGCTCAACGGCTCCGAGGACATCGTGAAGCTCGCGCCGGATGGTGCGTATCTCGGACGCGCGCGCGGCACGGTCCTCGTCGATGGCAGCGACGAGGCGATCCACTGGAGACAAGGGCGCGGATTCGGCATGTCGGGCGCCGCCCGTGTCGAGGTTGCCGAGGACGAGCTCGTCGATGATCGCGCTCGCGTTTCGGCCCTTGGCGGCGGCGTACTGTCGTAGGCGGTGAAAGGCGGGCTGCGAGAGGCGGATGCCGAGGCGCCGTCGCCGCACTTTCGGCAAGGGCGGGGGCGCGGGCTGCGACGGGGAGAGAGTCATAGTTGAAAACTTCCGTAGGTTGGGGCTTTGGCAGTCAACGTTCGAGGCCACGGTCGCGCTTATGGTCCGGCGCCAAGGCAAGACCGAGTCCGCGGGTCACATCAACCCTTTGACCGATCATTGCGCGCGCCTCGGGAGTGTCGGGCACGAGTCCGAAGCGCACCCGGTCCTCGACGACAAGAAAGCCCGTACGGCCGCCCCGGAGCTCACCTCGGAAGCCCTCTGCGAGGTCGGACACAAAGACGGCGCCGGTCTCACGTGCGATCTGCTTGCCGAGCTCGAGGCGAGCTCCTTCGTCGACCAGGATCAAACGCCCGCCGGGCGATCGATGCAGCGCAACCTCGCGTCCCTTGAAAGCACGCGCCTCGGCGGTGGCCTCGACAAGGACAAACCGCCGCCGTTCGTCGCTGACCGCGAGGTGTACGTCGCTCGCCCAGACGGCGCGCCCCTGGAAGCGGTCGGGGGTCTCTGCAAGGAACGCCTCTCCCGTCCGGCGCGCGAGCTCGCTCCCTACCGTCCGCCGTTCGACCTCGCGTAGCTTGGCTCCGAGCTCGGGATCGCCAGGCGAGACCCCGAGTGCACCGAGCACCTGGCGCCGTTGCTCGATGGCCTTGCTGACTTCCGCGCCAAGCCCGTGGGTCGATAGGGTCTTGAGGTCCACCTGGTCGAGCCAGACGGGTCGGCGACACGCCACCTGGTCTGCGAGTGAGAGCCCGATCGGCTCCACCGAAAGTCGGTAGCGAGGCGGCTTCGGATCGCCACTCGCGCGCTCGCGGGCGAGAGTCCGATCGATCGGTCGGGCTTCTGGTTCGCGTCGGGTGGCAGAGAACGTGACGAGCGCCCCCGGCTCGAGCCCATCGACCGCGCGCGCCGTGAGCGGAACGTGGTAGACGGCGCCGGCGGGAGTCTCGAGCACGCCGTAATAGGTCCCCTTGCTCTCGTCGGCGAGCCCCTTGCGCACCAAGCGTCCGACCAGGGGACCCTCCACGATGCCGCCGGCGCCGTCGGGGATGCCCTGGCCGGGCGTGATGACGTGGAAATGCGCCGGGGCGGCGCCGGTCATCGCGCGGTGGATCTGTTTGAGCCGATCGCCGCGAAGCCCGAGCTCGCGAAGCTCGTCTTGCCAGCCGTCGGAAAGCGCCCACCGTGAGCCCGCGCTGCGCTCGGCCAGGCCGAGCTGCTCGAGCTGCTTTAGGCGCCTTACGAGCGTCTCCGGCAGCGGGTAGCCCCGGCGCGCTTCGAAGACCTCCGCGTCGACGTCGAGCGCCTGGGCACGACTGGCGATCTCGCGATCGAGCGAAGTCAGTCGCTCTCGGGCTACTTCGCTCTCGTAGGTCTTTTGGATCTCCGACTCGAGCCGAGGCCCGAGCCAATCGGTCGCGAGCTCCTGGGCACTCCAGCGCATGCCGCGCGCGATGTAGGCGGGCTGCATGAAGACCCGCCCGCCGTCGCGGTCGACGCCGCGGACGACCACGTGCGCATGGGGGTGGTCGCTATCGTGGTGGTTGACCGCTGCCCACTCGAGGTGCTGGCCGAGATCGCGCTCGACGCGGTTCATGAGGCTACGGGTGAACGCCGTGAGATCGAGGTCGCTGCCGTCCTCGGGCGAGACGATAAACCGAAACTGATGGCGCTCGCGGAGGCGCGGCTCCTCGAAGGTCTGCCGCTCGACAAGTCCATCCGGTCCGTAGAGCACACCGGGAGAGCCGTCCTTCTCGACGCCGTCGCGCTCGATGTACCGCAGGTGTCGCGCCGCGGCCTGGGCGCCGTGGCGCGAGAGGTATTGGACGTGCGCCTTGATGATCACGCGCCGCGCGTTGCGCCTGGGGGCGAAGCCCGGCGCTGCGGCTGGAATCCGAGCGCTCCGCGCGCGCCCTGGACCTCGGCGCCCATGGCCGTGGCGCACCAGGCGCGCGACCGAGAGGGAGCCCGCCGCCATCCGGTCTCGCGCGCTCGGTCGCTTGCCCATCCGCGGCCGCAGCCGATCAGCGTCATCGCGCGCGCGCGAAGGACTCATCGCGACACCGTCCTTCTCCCAACCGGCCGTACCCGGCGCCGGCAGCGAACGCGCTCAAAGCGGGCGAACTTCGGTCTCTCGGGGCGACGTCGAAAACCGGCAGCAATATCCGGGCGTAAGCCCGTTTTGGCGTCAGCCTTTATCTTGCCCTCCGCTTCGCTCCGGGTTTCCGCGCTCGCTCCCGTCTTCGTCCTCCGCACGTGCGAGGCCCTCGACGCGCGCAACACGGGTGCGACTGCAGAGTCGCGCATTGGGCAGTCGGAGGGAGCTCGGCGCGTGCTACCCGTCATGTCTCTGGGGTAACCATTCACGGCCCCCACTTTCCAGTGGGGATTTTCCCCAGTGGACGACTGGCGACGAGCGTGGCGTTCTTACCGTGCGTTCGGCGGTGGCGTGCGATGTGCCCACGTTGCCGATCGCAAGGAGCGTTTGGCCATGCCTTCCCCCCGCCGTGCGACCTTCGGTCAGGACGTGTTCGACAACTTGAAAGCGATGTTCGAGCAGGCGCCCGCGGCGCCTCCGGACGAGAAGCCCACCGAGTACTCCAAGCTCGAGCTCGTGCGAGGGCTCGCTCCGACGATCGGCGGCCTCGCCAAGCGTGGATGGTCGTGGAAGTCCCTGGCCGCGATGATGACCCAGCGAGGAGTCGCCATCAGTGCCGACCTGCTCAAAGCTTACTTTGCCCAGAGCCAGGGTAATGCCCGCCGAACGAGAACCAAAAAGAAGGCCTCCGCGAAAAACCCGACGGCCCTTCCTACCCGCGTGGGGGCTCCGTCGGCCGCCGCGCCGAATGCCGTGCTCGAGGACGCGTCCTCCTGGGAGGAAGCGGCGCCAAGTCCGAAGGGCGCTGCCCCGCCGCCAGTTCGCACGACGCCACCGGCCCCTCCGCGCGCGGTCCCAGTCCCGCCACACGCAGCTACCGGGATCAAGCGCGAGCCGCCTCGCCCGTCACCATCCGATAGCCCACCCGCCACCTTCGTCATCCGACCCGACACGCCCGATCTGTGAGCGGCGGCGCGCGGCAGCGCGATGAGGTAAAACATAAGTCGTCGTGACGTCCAGGTTCGCGGGCATCGAGAGGGCAGGCTCGGGCGACAAGTTCGACGTCGCTCGTCGGAAGCTCCTGACCACTCGCGATCCGTACGGCGAAGGGAAATTCGTCGGGCACTGGCGCGTGCACCGCACGCTCGGCCGCGGCGGCGGCGGGGTCGTGCTCGAGGTCTCCCATCGCTCCTCGCCCACCACGAGGCGCGCGCTCAAGATCCTTCGCCTTCCCTTCCCAGGCGACCGCGTTCGCTGGTCGAAGAAGCAGGTTCAGCGGTTCGAGCACCAGTTCGAGCGCGAAGCCGAGCTTCAGATGAACGTCTTCAAGCACCCGAATATCCTGCGGGTCTTGGATGTCGGCGTGACCGACGACGGTGCACCGTACCTGGTCTCGGACTTGCTCGAGGGGCCGACCCTCGAGCAGGTACTGCATGCGGCCCGGCACGTGGGCCAGGGGGACCCTTGGGCCCGTCCCCCGTTGTGCCAGCCCGCGTGCGTCTGGCGGATCGGCAGAGATATCTCCCTGGCCTTGGACGCTGTGCACCGTCGCGGGTTCGTCCACCGCGACGTCAAGCCGGCGAACCTGATGTTGAGCAGTCCCGCGGGGGACTGGGTGGCCGTGCTCACCGACTTCGGCATCGCCGTGCGGGCAGGGGTCTGCGATCCGTCCGACTGGGGTATGGGAACCCCGCGTTACATGGCCCCTGAGGTCGTGAGTTCCGGCATCCCTCCAGCCACCTCCAGGCTCGTGACGAGCGCTTCCGACGTCTACTCGTTCGCGATCGTTCTCTACGAGCTGTTGACGCTCGCTCACCCGTATGCGGCGCGCGTGAAAGAGCTGCTCAACGGGCGGGATCGCTCGGTCGTCGATACCGCAGAACGTCGTCGCGTCGTCATGGAGGTGTATCGGCTCGCTCAGCGGTCCTCGAACGCCACGCCGGCTCGCGCCTACGCCCCGTGGCTACCCCAGAGCGTGGAGCAGGCATTGCTTCGCGCGCTGTCCAGGGACCCGGCCGCGCGTCCTCCGAGCATTCTGGAGTTCGTTGCCGACCTCGCCGAGCTTCGCGACCTCGGTGGCGGCTACGACACGATGCCGCTCGATTGGTCGTCGTCTCTCGAGGAGGTCGAGGACGACATTTCGACGGATGCCTCCCGCGCCATCCAGCTCGTCAACTGGATCGACGGAGAGCGCGCCGCTTCTCGGGCCGCCTCGCTCGCGAACGCCAATGTTGCTGCCGTGCAGATGGTCGATAGAGCTCGAACGCCGCCGCCAAAGGTTTCCAAAGCGCGACGGGACGTGACGTGCGCACCGACGATTAATGAAAAGCTCGAGCGCGGCGCCTGGAGCCGACGTGCGGCGTCCCTCGCTGCGGCATTCGTGGTCGTGATGGCGGTCGGCGTCGGCGGGCTGCGGAGCTATCTGCCGGCGCCAACCTTGCGACGGGCATCGGGCAACGAACGGTCAGCTCCCGTGGTCGAAGCGGTTTCCCCGCCGCAGTGGTTGATGAACGCGGGAACGGACCGCCACTCCGCTCCAGCCTCCGTGCCTGCGCCGTCCGTTGGCGTCGGCGCGGACCCGCATCCAAGCCATGCTTCACCCGCGAATCCCGCCGCGTCCGAACGTGTGAACAGAGCGGGTGACGCTCGGAGCTCGGCCCCGGCGACACAGGCGGACGGTATTCTTGTGTGGCCAGAGAGGTTCGAGAGCGTCGTCGATTCGCCGCTTCCGTCGGGCGAGAGCAACACATCGACGACGGGCGCTGGGTACGCGCGCGTCTGATCGCCGAACCCGATGGCACCCTCGGCACCGAGCCACGAGTTCGGTGACGCCCCCGGCGGCCATGTGGAGCGCTGCGAGGAGGACTCCATGAAGGTGATGCTCGGTGGTCGGTCTTGATGGCTGGTGGTCGTGCGCGTGGGCGAGCGTGACATCTACGGGCAAAGAGTGAGCCGACGACGACGACCGACACATCACGGTCGCCGGCAGCTCAGTCGTCGACGTCCGCCTGGTTCCTACCGAGCCGCGGTCCGAGCCCGGTCGCCCAGCGGAATGGTGCCTGTCGGTCATTGGCCTCGGGGCCCTCGCTCTGCCCCGCACAGGCGTCGGGGCGTCCTTCGCGTTTTCACTTTCACGGGCCGGTTCCGGCGCGAGCCGGGCGTGCGCTTCGCTTGGGCCGTCGGGCTGAATGTGAGTTTACGGGCTGGGCCTCGACCGGGCCGTCCCGTTGCACGGCGGCCGGGAGAGCCGTATTTTCCCGGTGATGGCCGAGCGTTTCGAACCGAAGGAGCGTGCCCGCGAGAAGCAGCGTTCTCGTGACGAGGACCGCTTGCGCGATCCGCAGGGCAAGACGCTCGTCACTTCGCTCGAGTGTCACGTACCGTTGGGCCGTTGGGCCGTTGGGCCGTTGGGACCGTTGGGCTCGTGACAAGTCGCGCCGCCGTCGTGGAGCCCGTACACGCGCCGCCGCTACACGTGCCCGCCGCGCAAGCCCAGGGCGTGCCCCACCGCTCGGTCACCTCGCAAGTCTGTTCCGCCGAGACGCCCGAGCACCGCGACACGCCGGGCGTGCAGCTGCCCCCGTCAGCGCCGCCGCTGTTGCCACTCCCCGTGCTCGAACCACCGCTGCTTGAGCTTGCCGTGCCCGAACTGCTCGACCCAGAGCTGCCGCCCGACCCAGAGCTACTGCTGCTCGCTGTCGGCGTGGAATCGGCGGAACTCCCGTCGCCAAAGCTGCTACCTGCGCCTGACCCGTCAGGGAGCGCGGCTAAGGTTGCTGAACTTCCGTCCACACCGCTGCCGGTGCTCGATTCGGGGCTGCCACCGCCCGAGCTGCTACCCCCGCCCGATTCCGATCGGTTGGACGCCGAATCGGGCGGGCCGGGCCCGCTGTTCATTGATCTCGCCACCGCAAGCCATAAGGGAGAGAGCAGCGGCCCCAACCAACGAAACGCGGCTCATGATCCCGATGGTACACGACGGGGCCACCCTACCAAACGACGGCAGGCGTTTGGCAAGCGTCGACGATCTCGATCTCGGCGACGTACATCTCGCTCGCGCCGTCGCTCCCAGCCACACCGGCCGGCCACGGGATCGTCGCGCCGTCGGCGACGTACTTGGTGGCGTCCGGCACGACGAATGGGTGCGAGCTCCCGAGCACCGCCGTGATCCCACCGACGTAGACCGACGTGATATCGACTTGGTCACCAGGATTGAGCACTCCCGAAAGCTCGTCCTTGTTGCCGAACGGCACGCCCGGCGGCTCGCCCGCGCCTCCTTGTTCCCAACCCGTCTGGGCCGTATACGCTACAGCGTACTGGCCTGTATTGATCAACAAGGCCCGCAGTCCTGGACACGGTGCCACGCCACTATTGCACACGGAGTCCCCGCCCCCTTTCGCCATTTGTGCGGCAGGGGGCGGGTATTCCCAGTTCTCGGCCGGACACGAGAGCGGCGTTTGCACGACCCCGTTGACCATGAATGCAAAGCTGGCCAGCCCAGTCGCCGCATCTTGCGCGTCCGAGTCGGGTGAGGCGTCCAATGCGCCTTGGGGACCTCCCGAGCTCGAAGAAGATCCACTACTCGACCCCGCGGCCGTCTGCGCGTCGGGTGGCATCTCTTGCATGCCGTTGCCTTTGGACACGCCCCCACCACACGCCGCGAGAAGGCTCAGCGCGCACACCGCGCCCCCACGCACTCGCAATGTTTGGCACCACGTCATGATCAACGTCTCCCCACGCGCGGCCCGAACCGCAATGGATATGGAGCGTAGCACCGCGTAGCGATGGGCCGCGCAACCTCAGTGTCGACGCCGAAGTTACGTACGAGAGCAGCTTGCGGTGGCTAAGAGTCCAACAGGGGGAGGCTTTCCACGCCGCGCTCGCGGGTACACCCGTTGCCCTACCAGCCTAGCATGACTGCACTCACGCATACGGCACCCGAGCTCCTTTCCATCCCGACAAACGAGCCGCGAGTGCTGTTCTCACACATGTACACTTGTCCTCGGGGACATGATCGGACGTGATGAGATCGACAGCGTCGCGCGCGACCTTCAGGTCAACGCTGCCGATGTCGAGCGCGACTATGTCTTCGGCTGGTTGCTTGCGAACCTGTTCGGTCAGTCGCGACTCCGCGATCGCCTCGTCCTGAAGGGGGGCAATGCGCTGAGAAAGGGGTACTTCGAGAACACGAGATACTCGGACGATCTTGACTTCACAACGAGCGGAGGCGTTTCCCTCAACGAGCTGCGCAAGGAGCTCCTTGCGATCTGCGCCGCCACTTCAGCGGGATCGGGCGTGACCTTCCTAAACGACGAGGCCGTCGTCCAGGAGAAGCGCCGCATCGACGAGCAGCTGCAGGTGTTCGAGGCGCGCCTCTACTTCCGAGACTTCTACGGCAAGCAGGGCCACGTTCGCGTTAAAGTACGCATCGACGTCACTCAGTTCGAGCGTCTGCACCTCCCGGCGACGCAGAGACCACTTCTGCACGGCTACAGCGACGCGTCGAGCTGCCAAGGGACCATTACATGCGTGAAGTTGGAGGAGATCCTCGCGTCCAAGTTGAAGTGCCTGCTGCAGCGCCGGCGCGTCGCAGACCTCTTCGACTACGTCCATTGGCTCTTCTTCGGCTCCGAGAACGTCGACACGCGGCTCGTCATCTCGACGTTCCTCCATAAGACGATCTATTCGCGGCAGCCGAGCGCCGCTCTCGAGCTGCTTCTCAACCTACCGCTTCAGATCCTACGTGACGCCTGGACGAAGTACATCGTGTGCCCGGCTCGAGCGGCACTGGCATTCGAGACGGCGCTTGGCCGATTCGCGGAGCACGTGCGAAGCATCTTCGCGCCTTTCGGCGCGACCGATCATGCGTGGTTCTCGCGTCGCGTCTTCTTCCCCTCGGCCCTCCGCAACGTGATCCTTGATGCGGGGAGTCGCTTGACGCTGGTGAAGATGAAGTACCAGGGGGCTGAACGGCTCGTGGAGCCATACTCGCTCAGGTACAAGCAGAAGAAGGACGGTGACGCCCGGGAGTATTTCTACGGCTTCGATCGCACCGGAGGACGATCCAGCGGGCCGCAGATGAAATCGTTCGTCGCCGACGCGTTCCAGTCCGCGGAGCCGACGGACATCTCGTTCGAGCCTCAGTACGACGTCGAGGTGTCGAAGGCCGGGGACCTCGCTGTTGCCGGCCGGTTCGTAAGTCGCCGCGCGGTCCCCGGCTTTGGGGTCTCGCGTCGTCGCGGCTTCCCCGGGCCCATCTATACGTTTCGCTGCTCGCTGTGCCACCGGCTCTTTGCTCACCGGACGTATGACCCGACGCTGCGCGAGCATTCGAACGGGCGAGGCAGCCACTGCGTCGGCTCTACGGGCGTCTACATCGGAACCCGATGGTGACAGGTCTCGCGAGGGCGACAGTCAGCCGCTTCACCCGTTGTCGTTGAGCACCGTTCGTAAGCGCCAGCCCGGACTCAGCTCGTGCTCGACAAAGGGCGCGCCTATCGGAAGTGACCCGGCGGTGGGCGCGCGAGCTCGAGGTGCTTGACGAGCGGCGCCGCAGATGAGCAGAGCACCCAGGTACCTGCAGACGCACGTACTCAAGGGCCCGTGGGCCACTCTGCTCCCGCGTTATCGGCGAAGCCCCTTCGTGCGGCTGGATTGGAATCGGCGGGTCAAGTTGAGAACGATTGAAGAGAATGATGTTGGCGCTGGGGAAGTGGCGGTGCGCGTCGGGGCGATGATGCGTACGACCTGTCATCTGTCCGGGTAGGCAGCCGCGATCAGCTCGCGGGCCCAGTAGCGCTGCTCGCTACGCCGCCGGGCGACCTCCTCGAGGATGTGGGCGTCGACCAACTTGCGAATGTTGGCCGCCGCCGCCGCGGGCGTGACCTCGAGGAGCTTGGCGGCTTCGCCGATGGTCATGGCGGGGAGGCTGAACAGAGCGTCTACGAGCTTGAGCAAGAGGGCGTTCGACCGAGCCGACGACAGGCGGGCTCGGTAGTCGCGCCGCAGCGAGACGAGCGCCTGCGCGCGCGACCTCGCTGCGTGCGCCGACTCGGCGATGGCGTCGAGGAAGAAGCGCCCCCACGCGAGGAAGTCGCCCGTAATGCTCACCCACAACATCAGGTCCCCGTATTCGGAGCGCCGCCGCTCGAAGTAAGGGCTCAGATACAGCGAAGGTCCGTCGAGCCGCTCGTAGGCGCACAGGAGGAGCGGGATGAGCAAGCGCCCCACGCGTCCATTGCCGTCGCGGAACGGGTGAATCGTCTCGAACTGGTAGTGGATGAGGGCGAGCCGGACGAGGGGCGGCAGCGTGCTGTCAGCCTCGGGGTGGATCGTGCGTTCAAGGGCGAGCAGGCACGCGTCGAGCGCGCCCGGCGGGGGCGGGACTAAGCGCGCCTCGCAGATGTCGCGCGTCGATCGGATGAAATTCTGCACCGTGCGAATCTCGCCGGGCCGCTCCTCGTCGCCGCGTACGCCGCGCATCAAGATGGCGTGCAGCTCCTTGATGAAGCGGACGCAGACCGGCAGCTCGCTCAGGCGCGCGAAGCCGTGGTCCAGGGCATCCAGGTAGTTGAGCACCTCGCGGGTATCCGAGGCAGGCCACGACCCCGTAGCGTCGCCGCCCTCCACCTCCAGGAGGACGAGCTGCTCGGGCGTCGTCACGGTCCCCTCGATCCGGCTCGACGCGATCGCCTCACGGCGCAGGAATGGACGGCTCAGGAGGTGCACGTAGAGGTCGGTCCCCATGGCCCGGAGCATCCCGGTGAGGTGCCCCAGCTCCCGCTCGGCGGTGGTGAGCGACCGGACCGCCGCGGCGTCGACCTCCAGCGTTTCCGGGGCCGGGTCGGGCACGAACGCCACCGCTCCCCGCTCCGCGGGCACGAGCTTGCCAGGTGCTTTCGTAGTGAAGTCGGATGCTTGCATCATCTAGCTTAGGAAGCTTGGGTACCTGGGAAGATAATTTAGGAAACGCCCCGAACCTAAAGTAGCGCATGCCGGGGTCCTCGCTCCCCTCCTTCAGCGCCGAAAGGGCTCCCACGAAGCTCCAACCGCAAGTACGAGGCGATGACGGTCAACGAGCGGCTGTTTACTGCTAGCCTCCTGAACGACTTCGACCAAGCCGGTCGCACCGGCGACGGGACTGCTCTCAGGACAATCCTTCGCGAAGTGCGGCTCAGCGACGAGAACGTCGATGCGATTTTGAATCGGGTATTGCCGAGCCGCGAATGATCTTCTCCTCGCGGTCGCGGTGAACAGGAAGCTCAAAGGGGGTGGGCGGGTCAAACGGCCGATGGAACACTTCGCGCGCTATCGGCGAAGCCCCTTCGTTCAATCGGATTGGAATCGGCGGGCCCAAGTTGGCAGGCAATACGGACACTAAGTTCGCCGGACTTGGATCGGCTGAAGCTCGAACCGGTGCGCCGATATGATCATGTCGAATGTGGTAATCTTCTTGGCGTCAGCAATCGCCTGCAATTCGCGTCTGTGCCCGGGATCCATTCTATTTCCGAAATACAAGCTATAAGGTGGCATTGCGATAGCCATGCCGTTCGCCTCTGTCGCAAGGGTGTCCCACAGGATGCACCATTCGCCACTCCCTCTCGTGAGCCCAATCCTGCGATTTGTGCAGTGCCACCAATGTGGCCAGAAATGGATTTGGCTTTGCACGCCTGCCATAATGACCTCCAGCGCCGAACGTTTAGAATCATAAAGTACAGGGTGGAGCATTTGGAGAGCGGTGCCTGTCCGCGACAACCGCGATACGTTGTACTCGACGCAAAACCCATTATGACTGTCAGTGTAATAAGCCCATAATGGCAAGGACGTGCCGGTCTCGCTGAAACATGCTACCTTTATGCCGCTCCGAAGAAGCTTAGACAGGTGCTCGCTCGAGGTTGTGGAAGCGTCGGTTAGAAACTTCGTGAGCATCGTATTTGCCTGTTCTGCCGCTTGCAAGCCGGATTGCTCGATCGCTTCCGCGGCAAGCAATTCCTTTAGCAAGGGAAACGGGTCCTCAGCAGCCCTTAGCGTCAGTAGAATTTTGGGCGGCAACTTGAGCCGCTCGATCCAATCGCGCGGCTCCGCCCGGAGCGTCGCCTTCAGGAGGGAACTTGCGTCTACAGAAAAAGCCGAATCGAATGGGTCGTTGAAATCGCTTGGGGCGGCTAGCCAGATGGTGCCGTCCTTTATGTCCTTAATGTTAGGCGAAGTTGGTGAACGGTAGCGAAAAAGCCGCGACGGAATGTATGCCTGCTTCAGAGAGCGAGCCCGGTCCCAGTCATCGGGCGCCGGTGAAGCAAGAAGCTTTGCATAGTCGTTGACCCAAACGGGCGGTTCCGGCATGGCAGAGACGATGGCCCTGTTTGACGCGGCGGGCAACCTTGAGGCATGCCGCCCTACCGCCGGGTCGTCGGGCTGGGCAAGCAGCCGGGTCAGGTCGGCGATCGCGGCGTCGAGCTGACCCCCCAGGCGACGCTCACAACTGACCACGTAGCCAACTTCCAGCGTCGGAACCAATTGGACTGCTTGAATGCCATTTGGACCGCTTGCATGCCCGTGGCACAGTGAATGGGCGGCGATGGTGGCGAACGCTGTTTTCTCGCGGATTGGAGCCAAGGGATGTGCGTTCGTAGTATGGACGCCCGCGACAACCCGCGCGCAGTCGGCACCCCCCCTAACTGGGTGCCGCCGCACTCCGTTCTCGTGCACATCGACTCGCCCGAGCCAACAGGAAGCCGCGGTTACGCCGAAACGTCGGCGTGTGGGATTCGAACGAGGAACCCGTGTACCGCTCCTCGTGGAAGGTTTGACCGGTCATGGGCAGCTACTACGAGCTCTCGGTTGCGCAGTTCGTCGTCGACCTCGGCAAGAACTACCTCGCCGAGCACGTCATGGTTCCGTTCCAGCCTGCCGACCGGCTAGAGAAGCTGGACGCCGAGGGCGAGCCTCGTCAGCACGTCTACGTGACGCGCGCCGACGTCGCGGCGCGACGACTCGACCTCCTGGGATTCTCCCTGTCCGCCGCCAGGGCGGCCTTCCAGGCCGGATTCGGAAGGCTGGACGAATCCGAGATCGAAGAGTGGCCCGCCGAATTACACGGTGAGAACGGCTTCGAGACCTGGCTCCGTCACATGCGCACCGCGATAGACGCTGGCCGCCGCCGGGAACACTTGACGCCCGAGACCGCGAACGATGCGTGCCTGAAGTTCATGCTGGACTGGACCGAGCTGAACACGACGTACGCGCACATGTTCGGCTTTCCCAACGGTGATCCGCACCTCGTGCTGCGATGCGCTCTGGCCGTCGCTCGCCCCGACGACGAGGTCGTCCTCGACTTCGATGACCTCGTGACCGGCGGCTATGTGCACGATGACGGCAACCTCTGGAATATTTCGCGCGAGCCCATCATCATCGTGACAGAGGGCAAGTCCGATTCGAGGCTGCTGGGGCGCAGCCTCGAGGTGCTCTTCCCGGAGCTAAGGGAATTCATCGCGTTCATCGACTTTGAGACCGCGAACGCTCGAGGAGGCACGCCCGAGCTGGTCCAGTTCGCGCGCATGCTGGTCGGGTGCGGCATCAAGAACCGCGTGCTCTTCCTCTTTGACAACGACACGGCGGGGATGGACGCATTGGACCAGCTGAAGGCGGGCCCTCTTCCCGCGAATGTCTTCGCGATGACCCTGCCCCGTTGCGAGTTCGCCAGGAATTATCCGACAGTGGGCCCCGGCGGCCCGATGGCTACGGACATCAACGGCAGGGCGTGCTCTCTCGAGCTCTATTTCGGGGCAGACGTGCTGGAGGAGAACGGCCAGTTGATTCCCGTGCGCTGGGTCGGGTTCAACGATCGCCTGCAGGAGTACCAGGGACAGATCTCGAACAAGGCCGCCGTCCAGAAGCGTTTCGAGGGAAAGCTTGAAGCGGTGACGGCTGACCCGAGCGCTGTATCGCGGCACGACTTTGCAGGCGTGCGCGAGATCTTTGAGGCGATCGTTGCGACCGTGAGTGCGCGGGCATCGTGAAGGGCCAAGCTGGCGGCTCCGGGGCGAGAGCCTTTCGAGTCAGGATGAGCGGAGCACCCAGGTACCTGCGGACGCACGTACTCACGGGCCCGTGGGCCAATCTCTGCTTGGATTCGCGCCGACGTCACGCTCTCGTGTATCGTCGCCGGCCGTGCCGCCGATACCCTCTTTCTCGAGCGATGGTCTTCTGCCGCCGTACCTGGGCGCATCGCCCGGCGAGCAGCAGGGGCTCATGTCGCCGTACAAGGCGTCGGTCACGGAGCTGGTCGCCCATTTCGCGACGTCGCCCGAGCGGATCGCGATCCTTAGGGGCTTCCTCGGCTACAGAGCGGATCTGCATGCGTTCGGACTCGCGTCGGGCTTCCAGTGGGTAGATGGCAGCTTCGTGGAGCGCATCGACGCTGTCCGGCCCCCGCAGGACATCGACCTGGTCACGTTTTTCGAACGCCCCGCGTCGATGGCAGCTGATGCAGCCTTCCACGCTGCCGTGACCAGCTGCCTTCACCTCTTCTCGAAGCCGCTCGCGAAGCCGCGATACCTGTGCGACGTCCACTTCGTGGACCTCAGCCAGCCGCCTACTCATGTGGTCGGTCAGACGCGCTACTGGTTCGGGCTCTTCTCCCACAAGCGCTCGACATTTCAGTGGAAAGGGATGCTGGAGGTGCCTCTCGGAACGTTGGCCGATGATGCGAACGCCGCTAAGATCCTGAACCAGGGAGCCTCCCCGTGATCCGCCGCCTCAAGCAAGACCACCTCTCAGCTGACCTCGCGGCCGTCGAGGAGCTGCTCTCGTCCGCTCCGCCTGGCGACGTTCTCGGCCGCATGAGCCTGACCGAGCGGCGCGACGAGGTCCGCAAGGCACTCGCCGAGGTCGAGTCGAGGGTGGAGATCGAAGGGCGCACCGCACTCTTCTTCGGCGGCGCGCCGGTCATCGGGAGCCGGGGTGTCGACGCCGACTTCGCTGCTGAGGCGCTCGGCAAGTACCAAAACCTAGTAACCAAGGTTTGGGCGCTCAAGGAGCACGGCAGTCTGGCTCCCTCGGGCCCAGTGCCGGACCGCCACGAAGCCCGTCTGCACGTCACAAACGTCGTCCACGGCTCGTTCGGCTTCGAGCTCGCGGAGTTGCAGGGCCCGCTCACCCTCCGGTCATCTCCGCTGCACGAGGCCATCAGCGTTGTCACGCGCGCGCTCGTTGCCGCCGGAAAGGGCGATGACGATCTCGCCGATGTCGCCGAAGAGCTCGACGTGCGCTCCTTCGCTGCGCTCAAGGAGTTCTTCGCGGTGCTTCAAAGAGCCCACGCGAGCTTCCGGGTTGTCGCTGGCGACATCGACTACGCCTTCGATCTTCGGGACGTCGAGCTCGCGGCGGAGCGCACCGACGCGAGTCGGACCGAGGAGCAAGACGTACCGTTCCCAGGCGAGTTCTTGGCCGTCCTCCCGGAGGCGCGTCGGTTCGAGTTCCGAACGTCGGACGGAGCCATCCTTCGAGGCAGGGTCGCCGATGATCTGACCGCGGACGACCTGCGCAGGATGAACGCTGAACGAGCAAACCGGGCGTGCACCGCGCATGTCCGAGTCGTCACCCTGACGCGTCGTGGGCGAGCACACACGCGGTACGTCCTGCAGCGCCTCGAGCCGGCGAATTAGGTCCCGCGGTACCTGCGTACGTCGGGACAGGGGTAACTGGTGGCGCTAGCGAATCCCGTCCTTTGCCAACAGCTCGAGGATGTAGTCCCGCACGAGGACCCCCCGCTGAAGGCACTTCACCCGCACCTGCCGATGGATGTGCTCAGGCACGTCCGCGACGATGCGTTTTTCCCCCGCTCCGAGCTTCTCCGCGGCGTCTTTCGCCCGCTTCTCGCTTCGCTCTCGGCTTGGTTTCTTGAGGCTCAGAGCCATGCTTCCCGCCTTTCACTTTGCGCCAAAGGCGCTGGATGTCGTCGGCCGCGGCTTGGGTCGACGAGGACGTGAGGACCGACTCGCCGCGCGATGCGGCGTCGGGAAACGCGATGCGCTGGTGCACGACGCCGGCGAGCTCGCCGCCGGCCTTGTGAAGCTCGGCCTCGGCCTCGGCCTCGCGCGCGAGCCGCGTGTTCGTGCTCGCGCGGTTCAAGACGAAGACACGCCGGATCGGAGGGCGCCCCAGCTGCTCGCGGATCTGGTCGGCTTGATCCAGCGACTCGAGCGTCTCCGCGACGGCCCAGAAGTCGAAGGGTCCGGGCTGGATGGGCAGCACGGCGACGTCCGCCGCTACCGCGGCGCTCTGGGTGACGTCACCGAGCCGCGGCGGCCCGTCGAGGAAAACGTAGTCGTAGCCATGGGCGATCTCCTTGAAGCGCGGGAGCGCCATCGCCTTGTCGGCCTTCACGACGGAGAGCCCGTCGAGCGGAGAGCCGTCCTGGCGCGCGGCGCTCCAGTCGAACGCGCTCGCCTGGCGGTCCATGTCGACGACGAGCGCGCGATCGCCGTCGAGGTGGGCAGCGGCGGCGAGATTGATCGCGAGCGTCGTCTTTCCGCTTCCGCCCTTCTGCTGGAGAACGGCGACCGTCAGCATCGGTTGACTCCTATCCGTGGGTACGCGGGTACGCAAGTTGTTGGGTACGCGCCGACTCATCGGAGGCTCCCGAGCAGCCGTGCAATGTCCTCGCGCATCCGTGCTGGGTCAACGCGGGGCTCGAGCGGAACGGCCGCTCGCGCTGGCGGCGACCCCGCCACTAGGGCCACCTCGCGCTCGGCGCGCGCTTGCTCCCGCACGCGAGCGGTCCGGCCACGCTCGGAGTGCTCGAAAAAGTGGGCGAGCGTCCCCCAGACGAAGCGCGACGTCGGCGGTCCGTCCTTCGAAGCCGAGAACGCACCGTCGAGCGCATCTCGATGCGCCTGGAGCTTCGCCTCGCGGTCGCCTTCGACGGCGGCGGTGCATGTCGCCACGAGCTCGACGTCGGCACGATCGAACCAGCGCGGTGGTGGGCGCTTCGGGTGCTTCCGCTTCATCTGCTCGCCGAGGACGGCGCGTGCGATCTCCCGATCCTCGGTTGTGACCCTCGGTTGTTCTTCTTCGGGGGATGCTGGCGTCGCAGGCGCCGAGCTCCCGCAAGAAGAAGTTCTTTGATCTTGATCTCTTGGTTCCATGGAACTGGCTTCCGGTGGGGCACCGGAAACCGCTTCCGGTGGGTGGGATGGACCACCGGAACTGGCTTCCGGTGGGTGGGAGAGGCGCGCCTTCGCCGGCGTCTTCGGGAAACGTTCGACGAACGACGCGAGCTCCCCGAGAGTCACGGGCCCCGGCGCGTAGTAGATGCGATCGGCGCCGTTCGGCCTGCGCTCGCGGCGCAGGCGCGCGAGCCCGCGGTTCTCGAGCTCGTCGACGTAATCGCGAACGGCCCGCGAAGTGTACCCGGTGAAGCCCGCGATCGCGTACTGGCTCGGCCACGCCTCAGCGTTGGCTTGCCAGTGGCAGGCGATCGCGATGAACACCTGCCAGGGGCCGCGCGCCAGCGTGCCGAACGCAGGACGCCGGCGGATGTCGCGGAGGCCAAGGCCGAGGTTGTCTCGGAAGCGGAGCCGCTCGCGGAGCGGGAAGAGGTCGTCGTCTGGTCGCTCTCCCGGTCCCGCCGGAAGAGCGCTTGCTGCATCATCTGACATCGTGCACGCCCCTTCCGCGCCCGCAGCGCGGCGAGGCCCGAGGCGGAAGGCAGACGTCGATCGCGACCTGCACGACACGACCGCGCACCGTCTCGGGGCGTTCGTAGCTGGAGCGCGAAGCGCGCTCCGCTCGGTCGACGCTGGCGACGTCGATCGAGCCTTCGGAGTCTCACGCGGACGCATCGAGGGTCTTGCGCGAGGACAAACGAACCCCTATGCTTGGCGTCACTCGGCGGCTGGAATCGACGAGGAACCAAGACAAGCGGCCTTGCTGACCTGGCAGTCAGCGAGGCCGTTCAGTGGGCCGAGCACCCCTCCTTCACGCGCCCTTGCTCGGCGCCGCCCCGAGGCAGCACTTCTTGAACTTCTTGCCGCTGCCGCACGGACACGGATCGTTGCGTCCGACCCTCCTTGCCGGGCCCTGTGAGAGCTGCGCTGGCGAGTGCGCCGAGCGCAACATCTCGGGCCTGCGGTGTGCGAGACCGATCAGGTTGAGGGCGAGCTGTGCTCGGGCAGAGACCGGCAGGGCCGCGAGGTCTGCCGGCCCGACGGAGCGGGCGCGCATGCCGGCGAGCAATCGAGCTGCGTCGTATCGACGCGGCGTTGAGGAGGCTGCGAGCCAAGGTCGCGGCGTTGGAGGCGCGCAGGGCCAAGCTCACTGGCGATGTCGCCAAGTGAACCAGGTGCATTGTTGGCGCCGGCCGGAGCCGTTGACCCAGGGCTCGCCGTCTGGCTTGGTGTGTGGGCGCCTTCCCCGATGTCCGCCCGCGCTCCCGCCCTCACTGCCAGCCGCCCCAAATCGGCCGTCGCGACGAGCATCGAGGGCTTCCTCGAACGGGTCACGTACGCGAACGACCGCGGCAAGCGCCTCGTCGGCAGCAAGCGGGCGCTCGCCATCGCCGTGAAGAACAACTCGACCGAGCAGCGCTGCACGATGCTGGCCCAGTGGCTTCGAGCGGCAGGTCAGCGAGGCGCTGGAGACCTCGACGCGGCCCTGTAGGCCCTGGCGGTTTTCGCCAAGAGGGTAGCCGAAGGCGATCTTCCTCGTCCGATCCCCTCGATGCGCCACGAGAGCATGATCCAGTTGGGGAAGAGGTCGAACGCGCAAGCCGTGACGACCTCCTCGCTCCAGTTGAGAGTCACGTCGATGAGACCCTCGGGCCGGATCTGCCGATCGACCACGTTTACCCTTTCCACGAATGCGCGCAGACCCTCGGTGCCCTCGACCGCGAGGTCCACGTAGGCCGATTTCTTGCCGTGGCCCCAGCACGAGCCCTTCGTGAGGATGCGGGGGTCCGCGGCATCACCGCGACGTTCTCGGTTTGATCCGCGCGGCAACCTCGCGAGCATCAAGAAGCTCAGGACCCGGAGTCGAAGACGGAGGGCAAGATAAAGGCGTGGTGTCAAGTGGTATCTAAGTCATGAATTAGGTAGTGCATTTTCGGTGACTAAAAATCGACGGTTGTGCCTTCTCCAAGGGAACCCTCGAATAGGACAACGGAAATCCGGTGACAGAAATCGAGCGCGACGACGAATTGCCCATTTTTAGGCCGCGGATGGGTTGCCGGCGGCTCGCGGCCGTCGTCTGTAAACGGCCACTGCGATCCGAGGAGATTTGGCCACGTCGATCCGAGGGAATTTGGCCAACGAGATCGGAGCGAGGTTGACCACGGGTGGCCATCAGTCTCGACCTTCGAAGAGCGCGTGGGCTCCGGCGGCGAGCTCGGTAAGCTCGGCGGTGTCGCCGAGGGCGTGACGGTCAGGCGTCCGTGTTCCAGCGAGCGGGCCCACTCGCGGTGGAGCTCCCGCACGCGGTGGGGCGGGACGTGAGCGCAGGTGCCCTTCTATCGGCCAGCTCGCCATACGCGTTGCGTGAAAATCGACAGGCGCACGCACCGGCCCCTTGCCGTAGCCGCGAACGGTGCGACAGTTCTTGCGGAAATGACGATCGAACTCCTGAGCTCCAAGCCCGCGGGCGCGGAGGGCATCATCCACCAGATTCGGGCCGGTTCGACGGTCCTCGCCGTGCGCGTTCACTTGCTGTCGGACGGGTGGTGGGTGGTTCGGATCGAGACGGCCGACCAGGCCGGCGGAACCGCCGACCATCCCCGCGACGCATTCCGCCTCGCCAAGGACCTCGCAGATCGGCAGACGCGGGCGCGGGGCCTCTCGCTCCCGTGGGGGGAGATCGAGGAGGTGCTGTGCGCAGAGGACGCCTTCTCGGTCGACCTCCCGCTCGATCTGTCGTTGCCGCAGTGGTACGCCCTCGGCCTCGCCATCTCGTACCCCAACCTCCCGGACGCCGCGACGATCGAGGCGGGGCTCTCGGCGAGCCACTACGTTCGCCGGGCCTATGGTGTCGATGATGGGCCGTGGCAGGTGGTCGGCGTGAGCTGGGGAGACTTCGGTCGCCTGGTCGGGACGATGTTGCTGCAGATTCGTTTCCGGGCGAGGTGCCTGCACAAGTGCTCGAACTCGTGATGGGCATTTCTTGTCCGAAGCTGATCGAGGCCGAATCGAATGAGCGTCCTGGCTTGCTCTGGCGTTGCCACGGGAAAGCCTCCTGCCTATCGGATCTACAGGTTCAGGCTGGCGATCGTCCAGGGCGCCGCGGGTCCGGCCCCCGGTCGCCCTTTCGAGGTGGACCTCAATGCGGGCGAGGCCAACGGAGCATATGGCCGCTACTTTATGGGGCAAAGCGCCGGCACCGAGTTCTGGCCTAACCGTCGATAGGTTGCGCCATCGCCGTCGCGGCGCGAACCATACGCGCAGACGCACTTTGTTGGAGCCGACTTGGCCAGCGTTCGACGATTAGCGCACCGTTGACGTTTCTCACGACGAGCGCAATCGTCTCACCCTCGAGAGCGAACGGAAGACATGCTGACGAAAACCGACGTCCACATTCTTGTTGGATTGCTTGTCCGCACCTACGAACCTGCTCACGTTGATGTCGAACTTGGAAGCATGGTCGACGATGAGCTTGCGGAGAAGGCTCGCGACGTCGACGTCACGGTGACCGCCAGGAACGACGATGGGACGCGATCGGCGTTCGCAGGTACGGAAGTCAAGGACGAAGGCCGCCCGCTCGACGTTACGAAAGTCGAGCAACTCTGCGCGAAGCTCCTGCACATGCCCGCACTCACGCGTCGAGCCATCGTCTCGGGAAGCGGATACACCGCCTCAGCCGTCCTAGTTGCCGAAAAACAGGGTGTTGAACTCTACGAGTTGGTGCCTTGGGATGACGACACGCAGTTCGATGTCACGCTCGCGCCGGACCTCTTGTCGGAGCGGACGCTCGGCTTTTCGCCGTCGCTACCGCCGAACATCACTTTTGATGTGCCGCACCTGCGCACGACGAAACAGGACGTGCTCACTGGCGAAACCAAGATCTTCGACCGGACGGGCAAACGCCGGCAGGGCTTGACCCTGAACGACGTGGGCAACCAGGCTGCGCGCTGCCTCCTTGAAGACCGCCTAAAGGATCCGCGAGTCAACGAGATCGCGGATGGCGTTATCTTCCCAGTAAGCGCCGAGGTTAGTTTTTCCGACCACCCGCACGTGATGGTTGAGCGCAAGCTGTACCAGGTGAGCGCAGTGCATGTTTTGGGTCTCGCCCACTGGACTCGTCGCCAGATGAGGTCTGTTCTCAAGGTTCTGAAACCCTATAGGGGACCGGCGACGCAGGGGGTTGCGATCGGTGAAACCTCGGACCAGTCCCTGATCGGCATTGTGGTGACAAAATCCGAGTCTCGTCCTTCGGTGATACGGATACAGCTGCCGGATAGGCTGAAAGAGAAGATCCGGCGCCATCTGTTGCCTTCGCTGACCCGGTCTCCTGGTTCGCAGTGACTCTGCGAAACTTGTCGCGCCAGCTCGCAGGCCAGCGCCATCGGCGGCCCGAGCTGGCGCATCGCTTTGCCAAGAGGCGCGGAAATCAGCGGCGCGCCGGCTGGCCGACAGGCCCGTGGGGCTTCACCGGTGACGATGTTCTTGGCAGCGGTGGTGGCATTTGGAGCTGTGCGTCAGCGCCCGATACAGCTTGGCTGCGCCTGTGAAGCCCTTTTGGGCAACGAAGGCGGAGACCGTCGTGCCCTGCAAGGAGCGGCAGCGGTGATGCCGGCGGCACCGGCCGGGTGGACGGTGTTCGTGCGCTTGGTACCGGCTGCGGTGTAAGGTACGAGGGTCGGCTGGGTGACCGCCTCGGAGGCGACCCAGCGACGCGAGAGGAGCGCCGGTTGGAATCGTCGCCGCCCCCACCTTCGCAACCGCAGCCCTTGCGCGATGCTCGCAAAGCTCATCTGAGATGGGTAACCCGGCTTGAGGGGCGTGGCGCGGTCGATGGCGACGAAGTATTCTGAACGCGTTGTGCAAGCGGCGAAGCTGACCATCCTCATCCCAGAGAGCCATCGCGTGGAGCTCACGCTGCCGGCCGATCTCCCCACGGGACCGGCCGAGGTCACTGTTGTGGCAGCTCCCGGACCAGGAGCTGGCGGCCGCGCACGGGCGATGGGGATGGACGCGGGCGCCGGCTGGGTCGCTGACGACTTCGACGCGCCGCTTCCCCCGGACGTGCAGCGCGCGTTCGAGTTTGACGAGTGAAGCTGCTCGTCGATACGCACTGCTGGCTCTGGTACCTCCTCGCGCCCGAGAAGCTCAATGCAGACGCGCAGTCGCTGCTGCGCAGCGATGAGCACGAGGTTTTCCTGTCGACCGCGAGCGCGTGGGAGATGGTCATCAAGCACGGCCTGGGCAAGCTTCGGCTTCCAAGCCCGCCCGACCAGTACATCCCGGACCGCCTCGCGGCGCTCGGGCACTCGAGTGCACCCATCGAGCAGCGCCACGTGCTGGACCTCGCCCAGCTTCCGCTACACCACCGTGATCCGTTCGATCGTGTGCTCGTCACCCAGGCGCGACTCGACGGGCTACGGCTGGTGACCGCCGACCGCCAGCTCAAGGCATACGCTGTCGACTTGATCTGGGCGGGCCCCGGGCAGCCGTAGCTGTTACGCGACGTCTCGACGGGCTCGGTCCGAGCTCGTCGCTCGTTCCTTGCGGCAAAGCTTTCCCGTGCCACACCCGTGCCACGACGGGGGCGGTTTTCGGCAAACTGGTGAGGAAACGGGAGGAAGTCGCGATCGGCTGGAAGCGACGGAGAATCGAGGACTTGGACAAAAAGGTCAGCAACGTCGACTAGTTGGCGTGTATATACCCTGCTGAATTCGATCCCCCATTGCTCCACCATATTTGCCGGGAAATCGGCATGTAGGGGGGCCACTTGGCCCAATCCTTGGCCCAGTCGGTCTCCGGTGAGCTCCGGGGGAAGCGCAGGGAAGACCTCGCCGAAGCCATCGACGAACGTGTTCATGGACTCCGGCGTCGAGAACCTCAACGGCGACGTGGACCCGCGGCAGCAGGCTCGACCCGATGAACACGCACGACGTGCTCACCCGGGCGGCCGCTCACCTCGTGGCAGGCGCATCTCCACGCGAGGATTCTTCTGGAGAAATTGTCGATGACGGCGTGAACGTACGCCTTCGTCCCGTCGAGCAACTTGATGATCGTGACATCGATGTGCCAGGCCTCGTTCGGAGCATGGGTCCGCAGTCCGATCTTCGGCTTGGCCGTATACAGACGGAGCCGCGGCCGTCGCCAGCCTCGCTCCCGGACCAGCTTGCCCCAGGTGCCCGGATGCGCGAAGACCTTGCCGGCGCGCTGGGCGTAGAGCGCGAGCCCCCGGATGGACATGTGGCGATGCTCGGTGGACTGGACCATGTCGCCGATCGCTTCGAGCTCGCCGTACGTCAGTCGCTGCACCATGGATCGCGGACAACTGGGTCGATCGTCGAGCATGCAAACGCCGTCCCCTCGGGCCCAGGCGTGGTATCGGGCCGCCGACAGTCGGAGAACTCGGAGCGCCGCCGACAGCGGCATGGATCGCCGAGCATGTTCGATAGCGCCCAGCAAGCGTCGCTTGCCGGCGGCATCGGGAACTCGCGAGAGTTCGAGCCTGAAGCCAGAGACGCGCAGCAGGGCGAGCACGAGCCGTAAGACGGCGGTGAGCATCGCGATCCGTCGTTCGAGTTTGGCGACGCGCTTCCGCAAAGCGGGCTCGCCGTCATCATGAGGGTCGAGCGAGACGACCTCCCGGGGGCCAGTGAGGCTGCTTCTCGGCCATCCGAATGCTGAAGTCGCGGCCGCTGCGCATCGGATCGTGGCGAGACCCTGCACCTGATCTGATTGGTCGCGGGCTCCGACCGTGGTCCAGCCTCGCGGGAGGCGGGCTACTTGGCCGTCGGGCATTCTGCGGCCAGAGCTCGCGGACGGACCCATGCGACGATCTGCTCTTCCGTGCGTGGCGCGCCGGGAATGATCGCCATCGTCCACGTCGAGATTCATCCGCGTGCTACGGCTCGTCGCATGCCCAGCGATCACCGACGGCCGTCACCCCGCGAGGAGAACGCCGTCCCGGACGCTCGTGCGCCGAGCCACGCTGAACGATGCCGCACTCTTGCCGCGCAAGCGAAGTCAGCGACGTTGTCGACGATTGCCCGCGACCCATTTGGCTTTCCGTACGGCTCGCTTGTGACCCTGGCCGTCGACGGCGCGGGACGCCCACTGCTTCTGCTTTCCGAGCTTGCAGAGCACACTTGCAATCTGCAAGCTCGCACCGAAGCCTCCGTTCTCCTTACTGAACCCATTGGGACGCACGATCAGCCGCTCGCGCTCGGGCGCGTCACCATTCTCGGCCTGTGCGCAAAGGTCAGCGCCGCCGAACGGGCGGACGCGCGCGACGCCTTCTTGAAGCAGCAACCCGGCGCTTCGTACTACGTGGAGTTCGAGGACTTCGGATTCTATCGCCTCGAGCCAACGGCGCTCCGCTACATTGGCGGTTTCGGGCGGATGTCCTGGGTAAGTGCCGAGGAATACCGCGCCGCAACGCCCGATCCTCTAGCGGCTTCGGCTTCCGGGATCCTGAGGCACATGAACGAGGACCACGCAGATGCGGTGCTTGCGTACGCGATGGTGCTTGCGGGCATCGCGGACGCGACGAGCGCGTCGATAACCGCGGTCGATCGGTATGGCTTCGAGATCGCCGCGGTGACGCCGAAGGGCCCGCGTGCAGCGCGGCTCGCGTTCGATGCGACGATCGCGACGTCCGACGATGTTCGGCGGTCGATGGTCGACATGGCGAAGCGAGCGCGTCAGGCTCCCGGGTCTTCGCCGTGACAACTCCCCGCCTCTCGGGTGGCGAGCTGTCGGCCGAGGAGATCGTAGTGGCCTATCACGAGCGGACGAAGCACCACCTCCACCGCTTTGCCGCCGGGCCGGGGTACCTCGACTGGGCCACGCAACCGGATCCCTTCCGACGCTATCGAGGAGCGGACCTCGTTCGGCTCCCGCTACCCAAACCCGGCCGTCTCCTTCCTTACTGGCAGCTCTACGCGCTCGGGCAGGTGCTGCCCGAGCCGCTATCTCTGGAGTCGATCTCTCTCTTCTTCCGATACGCGCTGTCCTTGACGGCTTGGAAGCGGATCCATGAAACGAGGTGGTCGCTGCGCGCGAACCCATCGAGCGGGAATCTCCATCCGACCGAGGGGTATACGGTTCTACCGGCGGTCGAACGGCTCGGCGACGCGCCCGCCGTGTACCACTACGCACCCAAGGAGCACGCTCTCGAACGGCGCGCGATCCTCGATGCGAACGGGTGGAGCGAGCTCTGCGCCCCGTTTCCCGATGGTTCCTTCCTCGTAGGCCTCTCGTCGGTCCATTGGCGTGAAGCCTGGAAGTACGGTGAGCGCGCGTTCCGATATTGCCAACACGATGCTGGGCATGCACTTGCAACCCTGCGCATTGCGGCGGCGGCTCTTGGCTGGGGCTTGGTGCTCCTGGACGGGGTCGGTGACAGCGCCATCGCTGGGCTCTTCGGGCTCAGCCGCGGTGACGACTACGGACCAGCAGAGCGTGAGGAGCCTGAGCTTCTCGCATTGGTCACAAGCGGGCTTCCATCGACACCTCCGCGGCTTCTGAACGGGCTGACGGCAGGCAGCATCGGCGCACAATGGTGCGGCAGGGCCAACACGTTGAGCCCCGAGCACAGCGTCGAGTGGCCCGTGATCGACGAGGTTGCGCAGGCCACGCGACGATTCGGAAGCGCGCCGATCACGGAAGACTTCTCCAGGTTCCCCACGGAGGAGCAGCTCCTCGGAATACCCGTCCGCCAGGGGCTACTCACCGCGGAGAAGGCAATCCTTGGCCGCCGAAGCGCGGTAGCGATGGATCGCTCGACGGCGATCTCGCAGCAAGCGTTCTTCCGCACGCTCGCTCGGTTGATGCCGACGCGGGACGGGCGATCGGTGCCCTGGGACGCGATCCCGTGGCGGCCTCGCATCCATCTCGGCCTGTTCGTCCACCGCGTAGAAGGCGTCCCTCGGGGCCTCTACGTGCTCGCGCGAGATCCCGACAAGCTCGCAGCCCTCAGGGAAGTGATGCGGCCGGAGTTTCGCTGGCAGCGCCTCCCCTCTTGTCCGCCGGGGCTCCCGCTGTACCTGCTCCAGGAAGGGGACTGTCGGACGCTCGCGGCTAACGTTTCTTGCGGCCAGGACATCGCCAGTGACGGAGCTTTCAGCCTGGGAATGATCGCCGACTACATGGGCAGCCTGACCACGTACGGCGCTGCGTTCTACCGGAACCTGTTCTGGGAGGCGGGAATGGTGGGACAGGTCCTCTACCTTGAGGCCGAAGAAGCGGGGATTCGCTCGACCGGGATAGGCTGTTACTTCGACGATCCCGTCCATGAGGCCTTTGGGATCACTTCACGGGAGTGGCAGAGCTTTTATCACTTCACCGTGGGGGGCCCAATCGAGGACACACGGCTCACCACGCTACCTGCGTACAACTTCGAGCAAGAGCGATGAGCGCTCCGCTTTCCAGGCCGTTGCCGTTTGCACCGTCATGCCCTTCGGCGCACCGCGGCTTCGGCGTTCCCGCTCACTCCCTACAAACGCTATTCGCGCATCGCCGCGGTGGCCGACGTCACGTGCGTAGGGTCGGTTTTTTTGTCACAAGGTGTGGCGGAGAGTGAACCGCTCGCCCCGCGTTCACCAGCGAATGAAGGCGCCTTCCGGCGCACGGCCCTTCGACCGGCCCGACTCATTTAGGCCAGGCCCACGAACGTCACGTTCAGCCGCGCGTCCTTGCTCGCGCGCTCGGCCTCCTTCGCCTCCGACGCGGCGGCCTTCCGCTGCGCCTTGGCCAGCTTGGTCGCTTCTTGCCGCTCCTTCTTGAGCTTTTCCTTGAAAGCGATCTGCTCGGGATCGTTCTTGCGGCGTTCCTTCGCCTTGACGCTGGCCTCGCGCCGAAGCTGCTTCGCCTTCTCTTTCAACTGGAGTGTGCGAGGGTCGTTCTTCCTCCGCTCCTTTGCGTGCACGTAAGCCTCGTGTCGCGCCTTGCGCGCGCGCTCCTTCATTGAAAGCGGGCGGTTCACCGGCCCAGCCTCGGCTGCGGCGTTCTTCGGCTTCTTCATTCTGCACCCGGCATGCTCATCTCGAGCGTGGGCTCGGCGGCTGGACGCTTCCGGGGCCGGCCGCGAGGGCGGGGCGACGTGTCCGAGGCTGCCGACAGGACGAGCGCGTCCCCCACGGTCGCACGACGCGTGGCGCGAGGCAGACCGATCGCCTCGAGCGACGCGGTGAGGGCGTATCGCTTTCCGCGTAGACCTGCGCGTAGGCGAGGGCGCGCTGGGCCTGTTGCAGCAGCGCCTCCTGTTTCTCTTGCAAGGCCAGATTCGCCGCGTCGAGCGCGGAGCGGGCGACGGCTTCCGACTGGGCCGCCGCCTCGACCTCGGCCGCCCAGCGCGCCAGGCTCGGCCCGTCGACGTCAGCAAAGCGCACGTCGGCGAGGGAGGTCGCGAGCAGGTCGAGCGGGGCCTGAACGGCGGGGTGCATGGCGATCATGGAGCTGAACATACAGTCAGCGCTCGCCGCTGGCCAAGCACTCTTCGCAGGAGCCGGGTCGAATCCCCTCAAGCGCGCGCTCGAGAGGCACTCATTCCTCCCCAGGTTCAGGTCGAGGTCCCGTCGATAAGCGCTGGGCATGCGTCGCATACATCCTATTCATTCGGCTGAAGCGACTCCAGCGCCTACGTTGAGCGCCATGAGCACGACGAACGAAGCAGCGATGGACAAGGTGGTCGTCATCACGGGCGCGAGCGCTGGCATCGGGGCCGAGCTCGCGAAGCAGCTCGGGGCGCGTGGAGCGAAGGTCGTCCTCGCCGCGCGCCGCAAGCCGGAGCTCGACGCGGTCGCCAAAGCGATCGGCGACGGTGCGCTCGCGGTCGTCACCGACGTGACGAAGCGGGGCGACGTCGAGCACCTCGCCAAGGCGGCGATCGAGCGCTTCGGGCGCATCGACGTGTGGGTGAACAACGCCGGTCGCGGCATCTCGCGCTCGGTGGCCGACCTTGTCGACGACGACCTCGACGCGATGTGGCGCGACAACATGAAGAGCGTCGTCTACGGCATCCAGGCCGTGTTGCCCTACTTCAAGTCGAGGAACGCCGGCCAGATCGTCAACGTCTCGAGCGGCCTGTCGCGCGCGCCGCTCGCTCCCGTGAGGGCCGCCTACGGAGCGGTGAAGAGCGCGGTGAACATGCTGACCGCGTCGCTCCGCGTCGAGCTGCGCGCAACCCACCCCGGCATCCACGTCACGCTCCTCTTGCCGGGGGTCGTCGCAACGGAGTTCGGACTCAACTCGCTCGGGGTCGGCATGGTCGACAACCGCAAGCTGCCGGGTGCGCAGCCCGTGGAGGGCGCCGCCAAAGCCATCGTGGAGGTCATCGAGAACCCGAGGCCCGAGGCGTACACGAGTCCGTTCATCGCCGACGTCATCGCCCGCTACCTGCACGAGCCGGAAGCGGTCGAGGCGGAGATCGCGGCGCGACCGCGCTGAGTGGCACACGCTGCGGTACGCGAGAGTCGAGCGTAGCCCTTTGCGTATTGCAGAGCGCGCTGGTTGCGTGTTTGGTCGGCTGCGCTTCCAGTTTGACCTCCGCGGGCCCTGTCGGTCCCAGGACTTGCACGGGGTCTCGGGCAACGGGAGGAGAGAAATCGATGACCTAAAGCCCACTGACAAAGCCATCGAAAGGATGGTGAGCGAGTCCCCGGGCGGTAACGAAAGTGAACGCGGAAGTGGCCTCGAAAATGAGAAACTTTGGAGGCCGAAAGGCGCAAGTCATCAAGGTGCCTGCGGGCGAGCGCGGCGCGTTGGTAATGTTGTTGGGAGTACGCCGTCCGAGGAAGCGGTTCGCCTCGCCGCCATCCATGAAACGCTACCAGTTCTTCCTGCGCATCCTGCCCGAGGACTACCTCGACTATTACCGCGGCGTGGCCCGTCACGTGGTCGTGCACGCAACAAGCGGCGAGACCGTCCAGTTCCCCGCCGCCCTGCTCATGAAGTTCGTCACGGAGGCCGGCGTCGATGGGCACTTCGTGCTCCTCTGCGACTCAAACAACAAGTGCGTCAGCCTGGAGCGTATCGCGCGCTGACCCCTCGTGGGCCCGGTCTGCCGGCCGTCCTCGTTTGCCCAGCGAGCGGGTCCGGCAGCTGCTGACGTTGGCTCGCGGGCTTCGCCACGGTTGATGGCGCTCCTTGGAACGAGCGAGGAAAGCGCCGGGGTGGCGGCATCGTCAATGGGAAGGACCGGGGAACGCGTGCAGCAAGGCGGGGTGGGCCCGAAGGCCACGCCTGAGGAACGCTTCGAACCACAGCGGGGGACGCCGCGACGGCTGGGCCGTTCTGGACGCGCCGCGCATTCAGGCCGTGATAGGTCGTGGAAATGGCTCGTGCAGACGGGGTCGGCATCGTCATCGCCCCGCATTGGAGAATTGTCCCGACGCTGGGCGCGGACGAGGGCGACGAGGTCCGCCTCGTCATCGATCCCGGCCCCGGGTTCGGGGACGGCACGCACGAAACGACGCAGCTCTGTCTTCAGGCGATAGCCGCGCTCGCCAGGCGCTCCGGGCCCTGGCGAATGTTGGACTTCGGTAGCGGGTCGGGAATCCTGGCCATCGGCGCGGCTAAGCTCAGGGCTGTCGTCGACGCCGTCGAGATCGATGCCGCTGCGGGTGCGCACGGAGAGCGCAACGCACGCGCCAACTGCGTCGACGATCAGATTCGCCATGCGCCGACGCTCGAGGGCACCCGCGGGCCGTTCGATCTCGTCGTGGCCAACATTCTGCGTGCAGTCCTCCTCGAGTTCGCGGACGCGCTCGTGGCGCGCCTGGGCCCCGGAGCGACGCTGGTCCTGTCGGGCCTTGTCTCGACGGACGTGCCGCAGGTGAGCGTGCGCTATGCCTCGCTGCTTGGTCAGGAGCAGCCTGAGGTGTACGAGCGTGGCGACTGGCGGGCGCTCGTGTGGCGCCGCGTCCTCCTCAAGCACAAGTCCTTGAGCTGAGTCCAGCGTCAAGAGCCACATGATCGCATCGCTCTGACGCGAGACAGCAACTTTCAAGCGTTCCGTCGCGAGCGCGATCGGGCCCCGCCGTCAGGCGCCTCGCCTGGCGAGACGCCGCGAGCGCATTATTAGCTTCCGATCGACCAGGTCGCCAACGCCGCAACGACCCCTGCGCCGCGAGCGCGTCCTCGACGGTCAGGGCACCTGCTGCGGAGTGTCCTGTCCGACGCCCAGGATGGTGCCAAGCGTCGTCGGAGCCATGGCGAGGGGATCGCACGGCCCGGACGATGCGGCCGCCGGGCCGCCACCGCTGCGGCTCGACGAGGAGCAGCCCATCAAGACGACGGCGACGACGACGCCGAGGCGAAGCCGCCGGCTCGCTGCGAGGTGACTCGACTCATTGCTTCATCCGCGCGATGAGCCTTTCGAGCGCTGCACGCATCCGGCGCGGCGATGCGTGAAGGGGCGGGCCATGGCCGGGCAACACCCATTCGAAGTCGAAATCCAGGAGTCGTTCCATCGAGCGCGTCTGCTCGCTCCACGAGTACAGCACACGCCGCTCGATGCATCGAGGCCGTCGCCGTCGCCCCACAGGTGATCACCCGTGAAGAGGATCTTCTCGCGGAAGAGCAGGGCCATGCTGCCGCGCGTGTGGCCGGGGAGGGGAATGGCAAGGAGGTCAGGAGCGAGCGGTACCGGCACGTCGCCCTCGACGGGGCGCTCGACGTCGCGCGTACCGTGGCCGATGTCGGCTGCGTGCATCACGCGCCCGCAGCCAAAGCGTCGGGCCCATTTCTCGTGGTCGGCGACGTCATCGCGATGAGTGAGGAACATCGTGGCGACGCCGCCGAGGCCCGAGATGCGCTCCATGAGCGGCCGAGCCGCACGCGGCGAATCCACGAGCACGTTGCCGCGGTCGCGTCGCACCAGGTAGCTCGCCGCGCCGTAAGAGGTCTTGGAGGCGTATCCGCAGTAGAGTACGTCGTGCGTGATCGCGTCGGGCAAGGCATCGACGGCATCGTGGAGGTCGACCTTGTCCGACGTGCCGATCGCGCTCGTCGGACACGATACGATGGCCATGCGCGCGCGCAGCTCCTGTTCGCGCGTGCACGGCTGATGCCGGACGATGGGCAGCCCGCGCCCAGGAGAGCGCGCGAAGACCTGCGGAGCACGTCTCGCAGTCGATGCACGAATCGTCGACGAAGTACTCCCCGGGAGTGTTCTCGGGAAGACGAGCCGAGAGACGGGCCACGAAGAAGGATAGCACGACTGGGAGGGCCCATCAGGGTGCCCATGAGGGACCCGCGCGTCGACTGCGCGCATCTCACGGGAGGTGCACACGGTGAGGTCCGCGGAGTCACTACGACGACGGCCCGCAGGCCTGATCCCCACCGGCCGCCGCGCAACGCTGCGCGCGTCGGCACCGTCGACGCGGCCCCCGTTCCGCCTGAGCGATCGCGCTCAACCAGCAGCGAACGCACGCTCGCCGCGGCCAAACGTCGCGCCTCGAGCTCGCGCGCGAGCTGCGCAACGACGCCCCATTCGTGAGCGGCCGACGCCCGAACGAGGGCGACCGCGAGCGCGTTCTCGACGGTCAGGGGACCTGCTGCCGAGTGCATTTCGTTTGGCCCAATCACGACCTGCTCACGTGCACTTACGTCAACTCGCGTAGGGTCATCCTTACGTGAGTCGACGCGAATCGACGTGAATTCGACGCTCCCCGCGCTTTCGAATCTTGCCTTCCCCACATTCACTTGTTTCGGCGTGTCTAATTTTTCGGAGGTGCTGCTCGCTCACACAGAGGCCGCCGGCGCCGGCGCCGCGTCCGAATACGCGAAGGCGTACCCGCGGTGCCGAGCGTGCAGTATCCTGACGTTCGAGATTGCACGGCAGATCGAACCCGGCCAGCGCACTCGCGTCATTTGCAGGCCAAGATGCCTGCGACATCGGGCACGGAAGTGCAGTTCGCGATCAACGCAGAATTTGTGCATGCGTTCCCCCGACAGGTGGAGATGGCAGCAAGCTCCGCGTCGCTGACATAGGGAATGAGCTCGGCCTGCCCCGATGGCGCTCCGCCGTCGCAGGTCGCACCGCCGCAGGCCGAGCAGAGGTTCTGGAGGAGCTCGCGTGCGGCGGCCGACTCCCCAGTCGCATGTACGTTGGCGAGGCAGCCCGCGACGGTGTTCGGGTCGGAGAACGTCCAACAGTACTTGTTGTCGCCGAAGCAGCTCATCGAGTCAAAGAGGAGCTGCGTATTGCCGGTCCGGCAGATTTGCCCGTAAGTCGTCCACATACACACGCGCTCTGTATCGGGCGTAAGGGCGTCACCCGTGTATTCGCTATGGCAATTGCTCACGAATTTCGTCGCGAGCGCTTCACACTGCGCGACGAGGACGTCCGCATCCACGGCGCCTTCGTTCGCACCGTCGGGCGATTCGCCCGGCGGCGAACCAGGCGAGCAGGCCGTCCCGGAGGCACCGAGAAGCAAAGCGAGTGTTGCCAAGCGCTGGCGACGCGTCATGTCGGATGTTCCCCGGTAGCAGGCGCGCGCGCCTCCTGTGACCCAAGCCCCAGCGGCGCCCCGGCGTGCAGCCGGCGACAACCGTAGCGTGCGCGGTGCCGGAACGTCTATCCCACCGACGTCACCAAGCGCTCCTCACGCTTTTTCTTGGCTGCCTTGGTGACTGGCTGCTTTGGCGAGGCACGAGGGAAGCGGTCGGGTGGCCTACGAGCGCGCCGGATGCGAGTGAACTTCGGAGCCGCCGAGTCGGCGCAAGCCAACGGCTGCGCGCTCTTCGTCCAGATCTCCGCGACCTCCTCTTTCCCATATCGCTCTGGAAGTCGCGCCACCCATCTTGACCTCCTATCTATCTGCCTCGCGCCCTGTCGAGCCAAACTCCGTTGGTCGCCGCTTCGAGGCGCCTAGCCTCGAGCTCCCTTGCAAGCCGTGCGACGACGTCCCATCGGCCGGCAGTCACGGCTGCCTCGATGGCCCTTGCGAGCGCCTCCACGACAGCCGAAAGCTCGCCTGCACACGGTAGTCGTGGTGGGCCAAGGCTTGCCACGCCCGTGCCACGACTCTGGCCGTCGAAGAGGCGGACCGCCGCGGCCTGGACCTCAGGGGCGAGGTGCATGTACTTGGCGGTCGTCTGCGGCGACTCGGGGGCCGGCCAATGACTCGAGCAGCGCGAGAGGCTCCGTCAGCCGCATGGACACATGATGGGCGCAGGCGGCGCGCGCGGGTCGCGGCGTTGCTCTCGGGAGCGGTAACATGTGAAGTGGGCGGCGATGGTGGCAAGCGGGGCCTTCTGGCGGAATGTTGGAGGAGTCATTCCCTTTGCGTTCGCCGCATGGACGCCGACGATGGCACGGCCGCAATCGGCGCCCTCCGACTGGGTGCCCCCGCATTCCGTTTTCGTCCACGTCGACTCACCGGACCCCGTCGAGCTGCAAGGTGAGTCGGGGGAGAAGCGCAACCCGTTTTACACGATCTGCGTGTCACCGTGTGACACAGTCGTTCCCGCCGTCGGCCAGTACCGGGTTTCTGGCGATGCCACCCGTCCGTCGCGCCGCTTCGTCCTTCCGGAAGGCGCCGACCACGACACGATCAAACGGGCAACCCGCCGGCTGGGGTCGCGGATCCACCACCGCGCCCGATCACCTGGAGGGGCGACCGGCCCGAGCAACGACTGTCTCCGTCGATGATGGGCGTGCAAATCGTTCAAGGGGTTTTCTGAAATGGCCTGTGGTCGATAGTGTCAGGTCACGGTGATTTGTGAATAACGACGCGTAACGCCTTGAAACGACCTGTCGGTTGCTTTGAGTATGCCGGTCGGGCCTTGCGCCGCAATTGCTCGCTCGCTGCGACCCATCAAGCGCGGGCCTGCCCTTGTGCTCGGCCTCATCGACGAGTTCCGAGAGGTGGGCTTTGGCGTGGACGAGCGAGGCGTGACCGGGTCGCGCGACTTCCTGCGTCTCACGCTCATGGAGATCTCCTGGAGCGCGAAACGCGACCTTGGCCTGCGGCGAGTCAGTCTGGCACCCTGTCGCGAAGGACCCGGTAGCGCGTGCCGCTGAGCCATTGCGTCTTCCATGCGATAGCTCGGGCATGGTGAAACGCTCGCGACCAGGCGGCAGTCGAATTGCATCGACGTACGCAGACGAAAGGAGGTTTCTGCTATGGCGAAGGTGCTCTTCATCGTCAGCGGAGCCACGTACTGGGTGCTAAAGGACGGCACGAGGTATGCGACCGGTTACTGGGCCGAGGAGTTCGCGAAGCCGTACAAGGTCATCACCGATGCCGGCCACGAGGTCGTGGTCGGGACGCCCAACGGCGTGACCCCGAATGTCGACATGATGAGCCTCCGTCCCGCGATGGCGGGCGGGATGGATGGCGCTCTCGAGCTGGAGGCCATCATCCGGTCCGCGGAGGTGATGCGGCGGCCGCTCAAGCTGTCGGACGTCCGCCTCGAGGATTACGACGCGGTCTACCTGCCCGGCGGTCACGGCCCGATGTCGGACCTGGCGTTCGACGCCGACGTGGGACGGCTGCTGACCGCGCAGCTCGCCTCGGGCAACCCTCTATTCATCGTGTGTCACGGTCCTGCCGCGATGCTGGCCACCAGAATCCACGGGGTATCGCCCTTCAAGGGCTACCGGGTCACGGGCTTCACCAACAAGGAGGAGGAGGCCGTCGGGGTGGCCCCCAGGGCGACGTGGCTGCTCGAGACCGACCTCAAGGAAAAGGTCGGTGTCGACTTCAGCTCCGGCGAGATCTGGAAGCCGTACATGGTCGAGGACCGAAATCTGGTCACCGGGCAGAACCCCGCCTCGGCTGCGGTTCTGGCAAAGCGGCTGCTGGAGGTCCTCGGTGAGCGCGCCTCGCGGAGACCGGGTCGAGGAGCTGGCCCCGCGGTCCAGTCGCTCAGTCACGGCGCGTAGGCGAGCCTTCAGCCGCCGGGCTTCGCCGCGAGACTCATCTGCAGCGCCCATTGGGCGGCCCGCTGGGCGCGCTTCTCGCAGCGACTCGCGCCACTAGAAATCTGGCCGCCACGCTCGCCCTCCCTCGTGCTCACCAGCCCAGACGCGGAATTTGGAGTCGTCCATGAACAGCGCAAAAGTCGAACAGAAGAGCTATGAGATGCCCCCGCGAGACGGGTTCACCGTCACGCATTTTCTCACCGTCGCCGATGTCGACCGATCGCTTCGCTTCTACGAAACGGTCTTCGGCGGTCGCGTTCTGAGCAGGGGGGACGTCAAGGGCGCGCCTGGGTACATTCAAATCGCGAATACCTGGCTCCTTGTCAACGTCGGGGGCGGGCCGACCCCCGACAAGCCGTCCGTAACGCTGAGCGTCCTCGCTGACGCGGATAAGATCAGCAGCTTCATGAACATCCGCGTTGCGGACATTCATGCGTGTTATGAATTATGGAAAAGTCGAGGGGCCAAGTTCATCACAGAGCCGAAGGACAAGTACGGGGAGACGCGCTGCTACATCCGAGATCCAGACGGCTATATTATCGAGGTCGGACAGAGCAAGCCGGAGTTCAAGTACGGTTGACGCTCGGTACGCGACGCCCGGCCTGATGGAACGGGAATGTAGCGGCATACGTCGTCCAGAGCCCACACCTCAAGCGGTCACTCGCTCTGACATCGAAAGGAGTACAAAATGGGCGACGCAATTGAACCGAAGGGGACCGCGCGCGTGACCGCGCCTGTCGCGTCGAGCACGCTTAGTGTGAACGTTTTTACCGCCCCGGGAAAGGCCATGGTCGGCGAGCGGCCAAAGCTCTTCGGCGAAGCGCTCGGCTTTGACCCAATCACGTTGACTTTAATCTTCGGCGAAAACGACGCGGTGCTCGTAGACGCAATGACGACGGTGGCTGAGGCCGAGGCCCTCGCGGATTGGATTGCTCTGCACAACCGCAACCTGGAGACCATCTATATAACGCACGCCCACTTCGACCATTTCTACGGTCTGAGCGTTCTGCTCGACCGTTTTCCGGGCGCTCGGGCGATCGCGACGCCCAGTACGGTGAGCGCCATGCAGATGTCTTTTACTCCCCCAGTGGAGCGGTTAGCCCGCCGTATGTTTCCTGGGCAAGTGGCCACTAAGTTGGTCGCGCCTGAGCCTTACGAGCACGACACGTTCACTCTCGAAGGCCACGAATTGCGCATCATCGAGCAGGGTCGCACGGATAGTCGCGATTCGACCTCTCTCTACGTTCCATCGATCGGCCTGATCGTCGCTGGCGACGTGGTGTACAACCAGTGCCGCATGTATGTCGGCGACACCACCTCCGAGAGCCGAAAGAATTGGATCGCGGACCTGGACCGATTAGCAGCGCTCAACCCGACGATTGTTGTCACCGGTCACAAGAAGCCTGGCGCGCCGGACTCTCCCTCGGCGATCCAGGACACCAAGCGCTACCTTGAGGACTTCGATCGGGTGCAGAAAACCGCGACGTCCGACCAGGACCTGTTCGATCGGATGACGGCACTATACCCGGATTGGGTGGCCAATCAGTCGTGGTTGATGTTTGGATTCCAGGGAGTATAGTTGAATGAAGGCGCTTCGCGGCGGTGATCGCGAGCGAGGCCAAGTCCCGTCGCTCGTAGGCGCAGTTGCGGTTTCCTAATCATGTGCATACTCACTGCAATCGTTCTCCAAGTTTATGGAAAATCGATATGTTCCAAGCGCCGTGCTTCTCCAATGCGACCTGCGATCGCACCGCCGGCGAGCGTCACGCCGGTCAGACAGCCCGGCGACCCGAAAGGATGTTGATGATGACCACGGCGACGGCCAACACGAGCAGAAGGTGAATGAAAGCACCCCCGACGTGGAACGCGGCGAAACCGAAAAGCCACATCACGAAGAACAATACGGCGAGAGCCCATAGCAGATTCATTGTCTCATCCTCCTCGATCCATCGTTGCATTTAGCGGTGAAGGCGTGGCAGGATGGCCGAGCTCCGATCGCGCGATTACTCCGCGCGCGGAGCGTTTCCACCCTGTGCCCGCGGCGCTCTCTACTTCATGCAGAGCGCGCCGGTCCGGCACTTGTCGTAACGCGTGAGTGTGTCAAATGGATGGCTGCACTCTTCGCTCGTGATCGCTGCCATGCAGCGATTCACCGCATCGCGGTCGATGCCGCGCGGGCAGTTGTATGCGTTGAGGTCGTTGCCAATGCTTCCTCTCATCTGGTCCATGCAGACCTCGCGCGATGCGAACTTCGCTTTGGGACCGATGTTGTTGCAGGTCTGCTCTTGGTCGCACCGCGCCGTCGATAGATCGCGAACGACCGATTTGTCGACATTCTGCGCGCTCGTCACTCCAGGGTGACTTTCGACAGAGGTCCCTGTGATGGCTGCGGGCTGACTCTCGACAGAGCTTGCGGTATTAGGGGCTTCTTGACTTGCGCCGCCGCACCCAAGGAGTGCGCCTGGAGTCGCGAGCGAAAACGTGCACAGAGCTCGAAATGGTGTCATGTCGCCTGACGATGCATGCGCCGCGCCACTCTCGCCCACGACGGACCGGCGATTGCGAGCCCGCTGGTTGCGCGGCCGCGAAAGCGCGAATGCGCCGTTGCGGGCCGCCGCCGAACACGCAGATCTTGCGTCGTCGCGCACGGCACGTGTCTCGTCGCTGGTGACGCAATTTGCGTCAGGACCTCTACGAAGTTTGTCTTTGGGCAAACATCGCGAGTTTAAACGAATGCGCAGACCTTCATAGGTCGCAGCCGCCCGGCTGCGAAGAGTTGCAATCGCTGCGTTCGGTACGAACGGGCACTCACTGATTGATCCCCCGGACCCTAGCCCTCTGGCGGCCGGTCGTGGTGCCTGCCGACAGAGCCGAAGTGCGTGGCACGGTAAATGCCTATAGAAACGGTGACGGAGGCGCCACCCGGAGATCTGGGTGGGGGATCCGGGCTCGGGGACTTCTTCCGTGGCGATGAGCCGCTCATCGCCGGGCTCACGTCGTAGCAGACGTTTACTGGTGAATCGGAGAACCCATGCTGACTATCATTCTCATCGTCGTTCTGGTGTTCGCCCTCGGAGGCGGAGGATGGGGACACTCCCGTTATGGCTACGCGAGCTGGTCACCCGCGGGGCTCATCATCCTTATCCTGGTCGTGCTGTTTCTGACGGGCAACCTGCATTTTTAGAAAAATTGAATTATATTAAGTGCGTTTTGTCTCCACGCGATTTGCGCGGAGAAGTTTCAGAACGCGAGAAATCGCCCAAAGAGGGTGGGGGGCACGTGTTGCCCTCGCCGCCTACCCCGTGATGATGTTTGCCGCGACCCGGACCGTCGCTCGCTCCATCGCCGCCTTCGTGACGCTCGCCACGGGCGGGGGCGCTGTGATCCTCGCCTGCGCGCCTGTACGGCTTCCCTCCGAGCTGCTGTACGCAGGCACGAGCCCTACCGTCGTGGCCACTCCGCCGTCACCGGCGGCCGCAGCCCCGTTCGTTCACGTGCAGATTCTGGCCATCAACGACTTTCACGGGCACCTCCAGCCTCCCTCTGGGAGCAACGGCGTCGTCCTTGTCGCGCCTGGGGACCCGCTGGCGTCGTCCCGGGACGCGAGCCTCACGGACGCAGGCGTCTCGCTGGTGCCTGCCGGAGGGGCCGCGTACCTGGCGGCGCACATCGCCCGCCTCCGCGCGGAGAACCCTGCCACCGTCCTCATCTCGGCGGGGGATCTCACCGGCGCGAGCCCGCCGATTTCGAACCTCTTCTTGGACGAGCCTTCCGTCCTAGTGCTCAACCGTCTGGGTCTGGATCTGGAGGCGGTGGGCAACCACGACTTCGATCGCGGTCTGCCCGAGCTGATGCGGCTCCAGAAGCCCGGCTGCTCGCTCGGCGACTGCGACTCCGGGACCTTCGCCGGCGCGTCGTTCGAGTACCTCGCCGCAAACGTGATCGACGACTCGACGGGCCGCTCCGTGTTACCGCCATATGCCATCCGCGACCTCGGCGGGGCGCGCATCGCCTTCATCGGCGAGACGCTGGCGCAGACGCCGAGCGTCACCAGGGCGGGCGCGGTGACAGGGCTCTCGTTCGCCGACGAGGCGGCCACGGCGAACGCGCTTGTCCCGGAGCTGCAGAAGCAAGGGGTCTCGGCCATCGTGCTCGCCCTCCATCAGGGCGGAATGCAGTCCCTCGGCGGACCCTACGACGGATGCCTGGGATTCTCGGGCGACATCGTTCCAATTTTGGACAAGCTGAGCCCTGCCATCGAGGTGGTCGTGAGCGGGCACACCCACCAGGCCTACGACTGCGTCCTGGCGGGTCGCATCGTCACGAGCGCCGCGAGCTACGGGCGCCTCCTCACCAAGATCGACCTCACTATCGACCCCTCGGCCCATCGCGTCGTTGAGAAGCACGCCCGGAACGTGCCCGTCACGCACGACGTGCCGCCGGACGCCGAGATCGCACGGATCGTTCAGGCGTACGAGGACAAGGTGCACCGCGTCACCGGACGAGTCGTTGGCTACGTGAAAAGGACCGTCACTGGCAACTCGCGAGCAGCCAGGATCGCGTCCTGCGAGACGCCCCTGGGTGACCTCATCGCCGACGCCATGCGCACAGCGACTCGTGCGGAGATCGCCTTCATGAATCCCGGGGGCATCCGCGCCGACTTCGTCACGACACACGAAGGGCGTCCCGACTTCGCCGTCACCTACGGGGACGCGTTTGAGGTTCAGCCTTTCGGCGACCCCCTGATCACGATGACGCTCCGCGGAGCGCAGATACTCGCGCTGTTGGAAGGCCAGTTCGGCAGCAGCCAAGAGCCTCGGATCCTCCAGGTGTCCGCGGGCTTCTCGTATCTCTACGCGTACGACCGCGCGCACGAAAGGGCCGTGGTGTCGGAGCTGCGCCTGAACGGCAGACCGATCGACCTTGCGAAGGCTTATCGGGTTACCGTGCCGGCGTTCCTAGCCGCCGGCGGGGACAGCTTCGCCGTTCTCAAGATCGGGGAGGACAGGAAGGAGGGGCCGACCGACCTTGATGCCCTCGTATCGTACCTGGGGAAGGTGAGCTCCGCTGCCGCGCCGCTGGATGCGCCCCTAGGACGGCGGATCGACGGCGACGCGTGCAAGTGAGTCACTTCTTTGACGGCGGTCGTCGCGGCGGCGAAAGGGGTACGGACGGCACGACCGCTCGACCCGCGGGTGCGGGCAGCGTGGCGGAGGCCCTACGCGACGGCAAGGGATGGTCCCGGTCCCTCCGCTGCCGCGACCTATCGCGTCCGCGAGCCTCGGGACGGTCACGTCACGTCCCGAGCCTCACCGCCGGAGGCGCTCCAGCACCTCCTGTCCGGTATCGATGGCCTTGCCGTGCATCTCCACGGAGTCGACGCTCGGCGCGAGGCCCCCCCGCACGAGCCGCACGTAGACGAAGGTGAGCTCGGCGTCCTTTCCGAGAATGGTCGTTCGCGCGTGCGCCTCGCAGTGACCGTCGGCTTCCTTCCGGATGAGGATTCGGATCGGCCACTTGCGGAATTGACGGAGCGTCATGACGTGCACCACGCCTGCCGGCGTCTTGCTCACGGTCCGCTGCTCGGAGATGCCGTACGGGAAGTACTCGAACATCCCGAGCGTGTGAATGCGGACCGGTGGCGAGTTCTCGAACTCGCGCCAATAGGGAAACACCGCGTCGTCCGTCGACGGCACGCACCCTGCGTCAAGATGAATGCCGTAGTCGACGCGATTCCTGTCGTCGCTCTTCGAGATGTAGAAGACCGTGCGCACATCGAACGGCGTGAAGCTCGGCTCCCTAGCCCGCGCGCGCGGCAGGTAGAGAAGGGAGACCGCAACGAAGGCGAGAATGGACCCCACGCGGACCGAGAAGCGGCCGAAAGGCACGGGGCGCGCGGAACGACAAGGCGATCCCGTCCGCCATGGAGAGAAAACGGTCAACCCGAAGATACTGCGACGGCTTCGTCCCGAATGCAAAGGTATGCTCGGACTCGCGCCGAAACGCCACGGCTCTCCTTCGCCCCGTCGGCAAGGTGCCGAGCTCCTCGGGTGAAACCATCTGCGACTCGCGCCACGATGACACTAGACGACGAGACGTCTCGAGCTTGCCGCGAAGACCCGGCCAAGGCTTATCTGCTTGCTTTCAATCGTCGGCGCTCGACAAGGGGTTTCGCGCGAGCTGGTGAAAGTTTTGCGTCAGCCACGCGTCTCGGCGGCCCCCACCGAACGCATCTTGAAAGAACCTAAAAAGCTGTTCTTTCGCGATCCATTGATCCCTGACTCGCAAAACGCGCAACGCATCGATGTTGTGATGCGCCTCGGCCACCTGCAGAAGTCTGATCACTTGCGCACGATCGAAATTGAGATAGGTGCTTATCGTGCCATCCGCAGCGGGTGCGTCGACGATGGTATACGTCAAGCCGATATTGCCCGTGCACGGATTGGAGCCGCATAAGCAGGGGATGGGCGCGGGTCTCTGCCAATGATAGTCGATCGTGATTTCGTCCCCCGTGTGAATGGGCCGAGTGGCCCGCAATATGAGAGCCTCTCGATACGACTCCATTATCCTTGCATTGGGGTTGCACGAATGGTTGGCGATGTGTCCTCCGATCTTTTCCGGATCGGGGCTGATCGCCCGATAGACGCTCTTTTCGCGATCCCAGGCGTACGTCACCGCGTACTCCCCATCTTTGGACCGTTCGAAAGCGTCCGCCTCTTCTTTCGTGCGAAAAATAGGAATGGCAATGTGCTGGCCGACGAAGGCGGCGACCGGCGCCCCCTTCGAGTGATCGACGGTGGAAAAGATGCCGCGGCCCTTTTCCGTCTCGTGGATCTCAATCAATTGATGATTGATCACACGCTTGTATTTGTTCGCTTCCTGCCAGGCGCCCGCCATCGGTGCCGCTCCTGATCGACAGCGTCGACCTGGTCCTGGGTCCTCGGTTCAATGTCGTTTCCGGCGACAACGGGCAGGGAAAGACCAACCTCTGGAAGCCCTCGCCCGCTTCTGTCGCCGAGCGACTCGCTTTGCTGACCCTTGTCGGCCCCTTCTTCTACTATGCCATGAGCTCGGGCAGCGGCCCGGAAGGCCCATAGACTGCGGCAGTACCGGCCTGTCCGAACGTCGCCGACGGCAAGCCGTGGGCTTGCATGATCGACTCGTGGACTTGAGCGGTCGACTGAAGCGGGTTTCGCGGTCCGGCGTAGGCCGAGGGTGCTCGCGGAAGCGCCAGCTGCGAAGCGGTGTAGTAATTGATGTGCCGACCGTCGATCTTCATCTTTCCACTTGCGCCGCCCGCGATGAGCACCGGCATGTCCCAATGGTTATGCGATGCTCCGTCGCCTATGTCGCACGACGTGTAAAATGTCGTGTTGTCGAGCACGGTCGTCCCGTTCGACTCCATGACGCTGTCGAGCGACTTCAGCAGCGTCGCTATCTGCGTGATTTCCCAGGTATCGATCTGAGTCAACGCCGCCAGCTTGGTCGCAGCCCCGCCGTGATGCGAGGTCCCGTGGTGGGCAGTCCCACTTCCCATGAGGAACTGGTAGTCGTTGTTGCTCGTTCCGTTGCCCAACATGAACGTGACCGCCCGCGTGATGTCGCATGTCAGGGCCAAGGTCATCATCTGGAGGAGGAGGGGAGTATTGCCCGTAATGAAGGAGCTCGGTATGACGGCGTGACTCCCGCCGGTCGACGGCAAAGGCCCCAGCCCAGCTGCCGGCTCCGGGGGCTTGGTGCACGTGAGCGGCTGCGCCGTCGATACATTCTGTAGCTGCATCTCCAGATCGCGGATGGCCGTCTGGTACTGCTGCAGCATGATGTTGTCGGCGGGGCTAAGCTTCGTCGAAAGAGAATTCGAGTCGGCAAGAACCGCGTCGAGGACGCTCTTCTGTTGCGCGAAGCGCTGGGCCGCCGCGGCGGTGGACGCAGGCGTAGGCGCGCCGGTCGTGGGCGACGAACCAAACAACAGCAAAAAGACCTGCTGCGGATCGTAGGTGTTGGGCATGGCCGCGCCCTTGTTCCACGAAATCATCCGCGAAAAGTTGCAGTTGGTGTTGTCGCAGATGTCGTTGTCGCCCTGCAAGCCGACCTGCAGGCCCGTCGGCAACAGCGGCGCTCCGCCCGCATTGAGGACGGGCAGCAAGAGCTGGTCGAGGCTCGTGCGGAGCGGGCTCGTCGATGCGCAATTGACGCCCATCATGTTGAGAAAGCAGCCCGTTCCCGAACCGTGGCCGCCGGGCACCGTGTCCGTCGAGCATGCGGGAGTAGGTATGGCGATATTTTGGTGATCGAGACCGGTGACGATCAGTGTCTTTTTCTGAACGCCAGCCGCGATCAGCGGATACAGAATCGACGCGGAGCCGGTCGTCGTGTACGTCGCTGTAGCCGAGTTTGCGAGCGGCGTTCCCTGCGTCGCCGTCCATTGCGCCCCGCTGGCCGCCGCAGGCGTCCAGTTCGGCATGACCATGCCGTTCGGGTTGAACCAGCCGAAGAACCGCCGCGGCGGAGTCGCAGAAGCAGTCGGGGCCGCTGCCGCGCGCCGCGACCAGAGGGCCGAGGGGAGGAACGGCAACACGAGCGTGACTCCGGTTGCAGATAGAAACACCCGGCGCGACTTATTGACTCCGATGCTCATCTGACTTCTCCGCCTTTCACACAGTTCGAGATCATTTGCCGCCCCGAGTGGTCAGGAAGGCCTGGCTCGTGGCGACCGCTTGGAGGGCGCTTTCCCAAGTGCCGCCCTTCTGCAACGGTTGCGCGACCGTTTCGACGTACGCGAGCCCGTCGGTCGCGTCGAAGGTTCGACCCGTTCCGAACGTCAGCGCCTGCTTCACAATGCACTGCACGAATCGCGGATCCGCCGCGATGGCTTGAGCCATACCCTGCACGCCGTCGACCGGTGCTCCACCGATGCCGTAAAGGCTGCCGCTCGGGTCAATCGCCGTACCGTTGTCCTTCGTGCGATACGCTCCCACCGCGTCGAAGTTCTCGAACGTAAAGCCGATGGGGTCGATTGCGTTGTGGCAGGTGGAGCATCCGGGGGTGGTCGCGTGCGCGTTGAGCGCATCTCGCACCGTTTGACCCGAGCCCGTCGCGATCGCCGGGAACGCGGGCACGTTGGGCGGCGGCGGCTGCGGCGGGTCGCACACCATCTGAGCCAAAACGTACGCGCCACGCTTGACCGGCGACGTTCGTGTCGAAAGCGATGTCGTCGTCAAGAAGGTCTCTTGCGTGAGGATGCCGCCCAATCGCTGCGTACCCGCCAGACTCACTTTGGTGAAGGTCGTCTGCGCCGCGGGGACGCCCTGGACCCCGTAAAACTGCGCGAGCGGACCGTTCGCGAACGTGTAGTTCGCGGTCAAGAGGTCGGTGAGCGGCGCCTTCGTGGTGATCAGGTTGGTCAAAAAAGCTTCCGTCTCCGTGCCGATCGATGCGATCAGCGCCTGGCTGACGTTCGGAAACATCGTCGGATCGGGAGCGACCAAACTGGAAATGTTGTTGACGCCGAGCCACTGGTCCACGAAGCCGTCCATGAAGCCCGAGAACTTCGGGTCGGCGATCATTCGGGTCACCTGCGCGGGGAGCCCGCTTCCGCTCGCGAGCTGGCCGGCCGCAGCCGCCTGCGTCAGTGCCGAATCCGGCATACTCGACCAAAGAAAGTACGACAGGCGGCTAGCCACTTCGTAGTCGCTCAACGGCGTTACGGTCGACGACGACGGCACGATCGCGGGACTTCCGATTTCGACGTGATAAAGAAAATTCGGCGACATCAGAACGTATTGCAGCGCGGCGGTCACAGCCGCGGTCGCGGGGTCGGCTCCGCCGGTCACGGTGGAAGCCTGCGCCGCCGCGAGAACGGCCGTGCCAATCGCTGCAGCCGTCGTCACTTCGGCGGCCGTGACCGACCGCCGCCACGCCCTCGGCATGAACGACGTCAGAATCTGGGGCAGGCAGGTCGCCATGTTCGCCGCGGTGGGCGTGCAGACGAAAACCGCGGTCTTCAGCGGGTCGGTCGCCGTTCGCGAGACGAGCTCGTTGACGAGGGTGCCTGCCGCGGCAAACTGCTGGGCCCCGAGTTTGTCGGAGTAGCTCAGCGCCTGCCCGACGGTGTCGAACCCGTCGTCTACGCTATCGCCGGGAAAGGTGGTGGCGCCCAGCGTTTGCTTGGTGCCGAGCAAGTCCCGCATGGTGTTGTCGTATTCGCGGATATTCAGGCGCCGGAACGCCACGCGCCCGCTGTCGAGCGGGCCCGGCGGTACGTTGTTGAGAGTCCCCGGTTCCCCCGAGGCCGAGGCGCCCATTCCACCGGACCCACCGGCCATCGCGCCGTTGCCGCCCGCGGTCGAAGATCCGCCGGGGCCGGAAGTGCCGCCCCCGCCAGCCATCGAACCGGGGCCTGCGGATTTGCCGCCCACCCCCGTTCCGCCGGGTAGAGTGCCCACACCACCCGTGCATGCCGCCGCGATGACCAGCAGGACAGTCCCCCACCTGCGGCGAAGCCCGAAACCGTCCTTATTTGTCCACATGGAACACTCCTCCGATAGACGAGGCGTAGTGACACTGTGACTCTGGCGCATCGTGCCGGAACACATGCAGGGCGCGCCTTGCGGGTGACATTCCCGCCAAGCCGGCTGCCAATTCGCGCGTTTTCATGAGCAGCAAGCAGCGTAGAACATTCGGTTGTCGCCGCCGACAACATAAAATTCCGTGGTTGACTGATTTGGCATGGGCGCTTGCTGGGATGACGTTCGGCGCGGCTTGTCGATTCGTCTAGTACCTGTGATTCGTAGTGCCCCGAATCCATCACTGAAGCGCAAAGGTACTTGGAAAAGGCGCGGCGCTTCCGCTCACGCTCTGCTGTCTGCAGCGACACTGGAACGCGCGCTTGCTTGCGACGGAGGCGGCACGCTGGCATAAGCTCCCGAGTAGGACGCCGTTGTGGTGGTGGCCATGGGTATTGTCGGCGGACATGTGCGCTCCCTCCGGTTTGTTTGCGCACTCTTCGCTCCCCTTGCCAGCGGGCTCGAGGCTTGCTCCAGCGCAGCCCCGTCGGCCGACAGCGGACCGCAAGCATGTGCCACGAGTACAGACTGTCGGAGCGGTCAGGTATGTCAGGCGGCAAGCGGCCCGGGATTCTGCGGGAACTGCGTGCGAGGGGCGAACTTCGCTGTCTCTGTGGGCCGGTATTGCTTGGAAACAGGATGGGGCACGAACCTTGGGACGGGGGGGCGGGTGGGGGACAATTGCCCAATCGGGTCTGATGGCTGCGTCGTTGGGAAGGCATGCACTCAGCTGCTGCGCTGTGATATCGGGGACAGTGTCGGTCTCTACGCTTGTCCGCCCGGCTACCAGTGCAGTTTTGAGCAGTGCGTTCCCTTGGCGAGCTTTGGTAGTTTGGCGTGCCCACCGGGCAGCAGCTATCTCCCGACGACCAGCGCCTGCGGAGCTCTTGTCTACCTGGAAGACCAGAGCCAAAATGGCACTTGTGTTCTCTATGCCCCGCCTTGCGACGAGGACGCGGGCGCCCAAAGCTGCCCTATCGTTCTGGCACCCATGAACCAGTCCATAGGCGATGGCTATGTGAGCGGTCCCATACAACAGGTTTGCCTTCCCGATGTCCTAACGGGCAATGGAAACGTCTGTACTCCTCTTCGCACTTGTAGCAGCTCATCCGATTGCACGGATGGCCTTTTCTCGACCTGTTATTATGTCGATCCCCAGAGTGGGGCCCCGGCGGGGGCGTGCGCAACGGGTTTCGACTCGGGATTGGACGTGGCGTTCGGCGAGGGTGGATAGGATCCGTCCCTTCCAGGACGGCGAAACGATTGATTCGTAGACGTCGGAAACGGGCGTCCGCGGCGAAGGGTCTGGCCCTCCGCGGTGAGCTGTGACCACGCTCTTGCCGGCTGCCGGTCGCTTCGTCCCGGGTGTCCGACTTCTGATGAGCTTGGAGGCTTGTCCCCCCAACGGCGAACTTCGCCCGGAAGTCGTTTCGCGTGCCATCCCCGTGGAACTTTCGCAACGATCGCCGTCGCTCGACTCGAACGGGGGCTGCTCGAACCCCTGGTGCGGTTCCACGAAATTTACCGGTGCTTCCGCGTACTTCTGGTATGGGGGCGCCCTCTTGGCTGCTTGGCCAGAGAGCAGCGGGAAGGCCGGCGGTCGCCGGCTGCGCCGCCTTCCCGGAGCGAAACGTCCAGCCGATGCTTATGTTGGCGCTCTCGGATGCCGGGCACCCAACTGTACGTGAATCCGCGCGTGCTCGTTGTCGACGACGACCGCGATATGCGCGATGCGCTGGGGACCGTCTTCTCCCAGGACGGCCAAACTTGCGACGTCGTGTCGAGCGCGACCGCCGCCCTGGAGATCATCGACCGGCGGCCGTTCGACGCCGTGGTTTGCGACGTGCGCATGGCGGGAATGAGCGGGCTCGAGCTTCTCGACCGCGTCAAGAAGAGCAAGCCGTCGCTGCCATTCATTCTGATGACCGGGGCGGGTGCCGTTCACGATGCAGTCGACGCGATCAAGCGCGGCGCCTTTCAGTACGTCACAAAGCCGTGTGACGCCGACCAGCTTCGCGCGATGGTCGCAGAGGCAATCGGCGGTCGATCCCGACCTCTGGCCGAGAAGGGCGCTCGTCGCACGCCGCCCCCTGGCCTACTGGCGGAGGGGCAGCTCATTGGGATGGGACCGGCCATGACCGCCCTTCAATCGTCGATCGACCAGGTCGCTGCGTCGACCGCGCCCGTCCTCATCACGGGCGAAACCGGCGTCGGCAAAGAGCTCGTCGCCCAGGCCATCCACGCGCGAGGCGAGCGCCGGGGTCTCCCGTTCGTCGCGGTGAACACGTCTGCGGTTCAGGCAGACCTGTTCGAGAGCGAAGTATTCGGTCACGTGCGAGGTGCTTTCACCGGAGCCGTGCAGGCGCGAAATGGGCTGCTCACCGAGGCGGACGGAGGGACGCTCTTCCTCGACGAGATCGGGGACATGCCGATGGCGATGCAGGCGAAGCTTCTGCGGGTGATTCAGTTCGGGGAGGTGCGTCCGGTCGGCAGCGACCGTCCGCATCACGTCGACGTCCGCATCATTGCTGCGACTCATCGCGATCTTCCGACTTTCGTCCGTGAGGGCCGATTTCGTGAGGATCTCTACTTTCGGCTCAACGTTCTGCCAATCCTTGTTCCGCCGCTGCGCGCGCGCCGGGACGACATTCCCGCGCTCGCCCAGCACTTTCTCTCGGAGGCCCGTCAACGCGCTTCGCGAACGCCCGTCCGATCCATTGGCGACGACGCGCTTCGCGTGCTCGCCGGTGCGGCCTGGCCCGGCAACGTTCGCGAACTCGCCAGCGCAATTGAGCGAGCGGTGGTCTTTTCGAACGACGAGGTTCTCGCCCCCGAGCACCTTTCCCCCATGCCGACCGCACCTGCGCAGACGCCCTCGTGGCCCCCGATGGATCACGCGCCGTGGACACTGCGGCGCCTGAACCACGCCTATACCGAGTGGGTGCTCGGACAGACCGGAGGCGACAAGACGCGCGCGGCCGAGATTCTGGGGATCGACCTGTCCACGCTCTACCGCTGGCTGCGAACTCCGCGCGATTGACGGTCGGACTTATCAGAGATCCGGTGGATGTCTGGGCAGCCTGACGCTGAATACACAGCCGACGCCGGGTATGTCGCGCACACGAAGGTCGCCCCCGATGGCTTCGATACTCCGGCGGCTGATCGAGAGCCCAAGACCCAGGCCCCTTCGGTCGGCGCTCTGCTGCTCGAATGGTCGAAACAATTCTTCGGCCTTGCCCGGTGGCAGACCGCCGCACTCGTCTTCGATGGCGATGAGCACTCGGTCACGGGTCGCGGACGTCGTGAGGGTGACGTGGCCCTTGGGCCGTGTGAACTTGAACGCATTCTGAAGGAGGTTGACGACCGCGCCGGCCAGAAGCTGGCGGTCGACTTCCACTTCGATCCCTGGCGCGACCGGCGTGACGGTTAGCGTCAGACCCTGGGCGCTCGCCTCCATCGAGGCGCTCACTTCGACTTCTTCCGTGAATTCGTGCATCGAGAGGCGCTCGGTCACACGGCTCCCCGATTCTAGGCGCACCTGAGCGACCGCTGAGTCGATGAGAGCGCTGGCCCGCCGCAGGCTGCGGTCGAGGAGTGCTGCGGTGCTCCCGCCGAGCCCGACGTTTCCCGATTTGAGCGTCTGGAAGGCCAGCATCGCGGCGCCAAGTGCGTTGCGAAGCTCATGCGAAAGATTCCCCAAACGTTCGCTGCCCTCGCTGGCGATGGATCGCTCACGGCTGCGGGTATACTCCGTCACCGCCTGCGCAATGGCTTCGTCGAGGCACCGGTTGAATTCGTGAAACTCACCCACCGTGATGGGCGCATTCGTTTCGCTCGCGAGCTCTGTGACCGCCTGGCATAGACCACCGTAGTCTTGGACGACCTGGGCGACCGTGAAGCCCACGTCGAGCAGTTCTCGACCGTGACGACCGGCGCTCTCTGCCATCGCGCTGGATGGTTGTGAGAGACGCAGCGCGCGGATGAACTGATCCAAAAAAATCGGAATTCCGTGTTGGATCTCCGCTTCGGTAGGACGAGGCGCCCGCCTTGCTGCGACCTTCGCGCGTGTCCGCGCGATGATGGCGGCCCTGTTTGCGGAGAGAAACTCGTGGAGCATGGGCGTCTCACTATACCCCCCGCGAAAAAGGAATGCCGTGGTGCGGGTTGCTCAGGGGCCACGCAACGCACGGTTCACCTTCATCTCGAGCACAGCGGGATCCGTCGGCTTGGGAAGGTATGCGAATGAGCCGGCGGGCAAACCGGCGAGAAGGCAAGCAGGCGACATCTGCCCCGTGAGAAAGATGACCGGCACTCGGCGAGGCGCCTCCTTCTCCCAGATCCGACGGACCATCGCGATGCCATCAAGCCGCGGCATGGCTACGTCGGCAATGATCAGGTCGGGTCGCGGCTCTGCGATGGCCTTTTCGCATCCGTCGATGCCGTCGACCGCCAGGGCCACGCGGTACTTGAGAGAGAGCATGCCATGGATCGCAGCGCGCATCCCCTCGTCGTCGTCGACTGCGAGAATGAACTTCCGGATCGGTGTGAAGGTTGAGGGCGGAAGCGTCGCCAGCAGAGCAGGTCGTGAATGCGTCCGCCTGGCGAAGGAAACCGTCTGCGCGTCCCCTAGAACGCGCCTCATACGACGTACCGCCGCGTGAGCGCGTGCGCGAAGAGCACCAGGACCATCCCCCCAATGATTGACCACACGATGGGAAACGGGTGGCCCTCAATGGCGATGCCCCAAAGCCTTGGTAAGTGAAGCGCGCGAGCCATCCCCGTGCCGACAAATGCGCCGACGAAGCCGAGAACGATCGATAGAAGAAAGCCACCTCGCGTGCCTCCGCCGAACGCTCTCGCCGCAGAACCGCAGATTCCGGCAACCACTAAGTATATGACGAAGTCGATGAGAGTCATGGCGAAGACGCCTTCTCAGCCGAACGCAAGGACGCCGCCGCCGCACAAGGTGCGCCCTACGGCGGCAGTCGGGTCAGTGTCCCCTTAGTTTGCGGGCTGCCTTGTCGACGAGCTCTTGGCCGCGATGCTCCACCTTGGTCGCCGCCTCCTGGACCTCGTGGACGACCTTCCGCGTGATTGCGTGCCCAACATACGCCGCCTTGGCACCCGCCTCCTGGATTCTATGGCCCACTTTCTCCGCGGCCTCCTCGACGCGGTCGCCTGCGACTTTGGCGGCGCCGCCCCCTCGGGCTTCCACTGCATGCAGGCCATCGGTGCCCTTCCGGTCGGTCTCGCCGCCTCTGTCCTCCGCCTTGCCCGCCGTTTTCTCCGCATCGTCGGCGACGTCGTCGATCCTCGAGTCGATTTTCTTGGTGTCCATTGCCATGTCCTTCCCAAATGAGTTGTCGCCCTTAGGCCTTATCGACGAGCGTCTTCAGGTGGCTCCACTCGTTGTCCAGACGAACCCTCGCCGCGTCCCAGGTCGAAGCAGTCGCCATGTCGAGCGACTTGTAATCGGTGTCGAATGTGCCTCGGTCCGCGTGGATTACCTTCAGGTTTGCGTCGAGGTCCGTCCTTGTCTTGCCCTTCGCCTGCTTCGCCTTGGCCTCCAGGTCGCTCACCGTTCGGTCTAGCTCCACGAGCTTCATCGTCGTAGTGTGACGATAGTCCTCACGGAGCTTCATGAAGCCGGCCTGGGCCTCGGCCACCTTCTTGTCCTCTTCTTGTTGCGCATTCTGCACCTTCTGATCGGACTCCTTCACGGCGGAGCCGATCTTGTCGTCGGCCTCCGTTCGAGCGGTGTTCATCTTCTTCTGCTCGTCCGACGCGTTGTTGCACGCGAGCGCTAGAGCTACGAGAACAGCGGTAGAAATCGAAGAGCGAATCATGGAAGTCTCCTTGAACGGGACGCTTCGCAGCACACGAGCTGCGCTGCGAAAACCGGAATGGTGTTTTGCGTGGGCAGACTAAGTACAGCTCTTCGCAACGGGGCACCCAGCAGGCCCCGGGCGGGTATGGATCGATGTACTAAGTCTAAGTGTGCAGATTTCCGGTGAACCATAAAACCATCATCACCAGCAAAATCAGCCCCGCAGGGGACCACCCGGCGTATCCGTAGCGAGAATGGCCCCAACCACCCCCCGCAAGGGAGAGAAGGAGAAACACAACGAGAATTATCATCAGCATGGTGATCCTTCCATGCACGTCACGAGCCACGTGAAGCAGAGACCTCCGGCGCACGTGGCTCGAGATCGCGCTCAGTGCGACTCAAGGCTCTCTTGACCTTTGTCTCGAGCATGCCCGGGCTGGTGGGCTTTCGAAGGTATGCGAACGTGCCCACGGGCAGGTCCACGAGGAGACTCGCGGCCCATATCAGGCCTGTGAGAAAGATGACCGGGACATGTTGGAGCGCGTCGTTCTCCCGGATACGACGGACCATCGCGATGCCGTCCAGATTCGGCATCGACACATCCGTGATGATCAGATCGGGCTGAGGCATCTCGTTGGCCTTCGCGCATCCGTCGAGGCCGTCGATGGCCACCATCACTCGGTAGTTGGGAGAAAGCACGATGTCGAGAGCGGCGCGCATCCCCTCGTCGTCATCGACGACCAGGATGTACTTGCGGGGCGGTCCCGGTATCGAACCATGGGAGTTCATCAGTCAGCGTTTCTCCCCACGCAATTGACGTGCCTGGTGGCGAATGTGCATGCGAGGAGCTCTTGTCGAGAGTTCGCCCGGGGTGGGAGACCCCTCTTCGCATGATGCCAAAGCAGTCTGCAAAGAGCGGCGGATTCAGGGCGGCCCGCTGCTCAAGCCCGCTCGGAGCGAAAGGTGTCGCCGGTGGTTATCATGGCAACATGGGATGTTCGCGTATTGGCTCCGTACTTCGCATGTATGTCGGCGGCATTGGAGACGGAGCGACGGAGCCCGAGGTGTATGCGGCTTTTGCCAGCGTCGGCGTGCGGCTCTCTCACGTCGAGCTCGTTGTGAACCGTGCCACCGGCTGTCCGCGCGGATTTGCCTTCGTCGCCGTTGCGGAGGGCCCGAAGGCCGGGCGGGCGAAAGCCACGGACGACATTCTGTCCCGAATGCGCTTGGCGCTCTTGGGGGGACGTTCTGTAACCGTGCAGCCGATCGGGCGCGAGCTCGCGCTCCGACCGATTTGCGGCCTCACCGCGGGCGGGGGAGCCTTTGCCAATTCGCCGAAGAACGGCGCAAGTCAGGCGGGACCCGAAGAGACCGGTCCAGGCCCGTAGCGGCTGCCGTGTTTTCCCCTCTCGAGCGCCGGCTGCGACCTCCGACCCTAAGGAACGAACGCGCCCACGAGGACAAGCGATGGCGGCCGACCGTCGTAGCGCTGGACGAAAACGCCGTGAAAGTGCGCGAGGGTCGCAGGGACGAGATTGGTTGCGAAGGGCGTAATGAAGTAGACGGACTCCGCGTCGGTAGTCAGCATGCCGACGGAGAGCGAGCCCTCGCGTCGAACGGACGCTGCGCGACCGGACACGGTGACCAGCTTGCCGCGCGCCAAGTTGGAGTCTCGAGCTGCGACGATGCGGTCAACCGAAGGAATATTGTCGAGAGTGGATTCGCCACCAATTCTCAGGGTCTCCGACAGGCTCCCGATCAACAATGGGTCAAGGGCCGCGCCGTCCCTTCCCCATCTCGCCCCCGCCGCGACCATCGGCGCGTATACGATGCCGCTTAATCTATCGCGCTCGCCGGCGTCGGCTGCCGTCCCAAGCAGGTTCTCGATGGCCGTGGCATCGCAGGCTCGCACTTCGCTTTCGCACTGAGCGGCCAGAACGCTCGCTTCGCTATTGCGCGCGCGCGGAGTCATGGCTGCAAACCGAGCGAGCTGCTCCTCCGCATCGGTCTTGCGCTCGGCGGCAGCCGCCGCATTGCGGATGCCATCCGTCTTGCGCGCAAACCAGCTCTCCGGACCGACGAGCACCAGGCCGGTCGCGCCATCGGCCAGATCGTAACCCAAGGCAATCCAGCCGAGGTCCATGAGGACGGCCCCGTCCTGATGGGCGTCGCGCTTCGCGTATTCCGCTCGAAGGGACGTGCTCCCCCCGTGGGCGACGAGCGAGCGCACTTCGAGCAGCGCGGGAGCCATCCGTATTTCGGCGTCCGCGCCGAGGACAGGCATCCGAAAGATGTCGGTGGCCCAGCTCGGAACGCCCAAGTTCTGCGAGACGAGCACCGTCGCAGGGGTGGCGTCCTTCGCCGAGACGTGCGCCTTTGCATCGAAGCGCACGCCACCGTTCGTCCGAAGCGTCGCTTCCCGTAGGGCCAGGTTCCCCCACCATGCGCCTTGGGTGGTCGGCGCAATCCCCGTGCCGCCGTTCGTTATGGCCACCGTGCTGCCCGAAAATTCCGTCGAGCCCCCCGAGTCCCCGGTGCGCCTGGCGATGATCGCGCAATCGAGATTCCCGAACAATTCGGTCGATCCTGCAATGGCCCGGACGCCCCGGGCGGCGATGGCGCCGGCGCCTTGCATTGCGCCCGAGCCCAGCTCGACTTCGGCGTGCAACTTTGCTCGCCCAGTGCCCTCCGTGACGCGCAGGCTCGCGGGGAGAGGGAGCAGATCGCGCAGGGCGCCGAGGTCGACCAGCTCGGCCTGAGGGAGGTCGATCGAGACGTGGCCATCCACACCGGACGGTGCGACCACGAAGCGCTTTGCGATCGCGGTGACCGACGGGACCACCAAGAGAGCCGCGCCGTCCCGCGCGGACTTGACGGAGACAGTGCTGATATCGCCATCTCCGCCGGAGAATTCGAACGTCCGGTCGGCCCAACTCCAGCGACGTAGATCGACGCGCGCGTCGAGCTTGCCCGCGACCACGGCATCGCCGATCCGGACCGCCACATCGTCCGCGGCGATGGTTGCCGCACCGGCCGCCCATGCGCCCGGAAGCGAGAAATCGTCGAGCTGTGCATGGCCCGTCACGTCGGCGGTGAACTGGTCTTTTCCCCGCTCCACGGTGAAACGCCGAACGGCGAGCTGAAGCCGGGCGCGCCCTCCGCGCTGAGCGAGCGAGCCTTCGGCGTGGCCGCTGGCCGCGATGACCCCCGACCGCACTACCCACGTCGGATCCGGCGGGAGAAAGCGGCCGACGTCGTTGCTTTCGGCGCCCCCCACGTCGAGGTTGAAGCGCGCGTCGTCGAAGGCGCCCGCGAGCTCGAGGTGACTGCTGGTGACAGCCGCCGTGATCGAAGCGACGCGCGCCTCCTCCGCGCCGAGACGTGAGACACGAAGACCGGAGATGCGATTGTCGATGGTCGCGAGGTCGCGGCCCACGCTGAATTCGGTGCGAATAGGCGCGACGAACCCAAGCCCCACGGCCTGTATGTCGCAATCCGGCGCGTCGATTCGCACATGCGTCCCATCGCCCAGCTTTCCGTGGTCCAAGATCACGTGGGCATCGAGAGGGCCTTCCCATCGACGGAACTCGACGCCGCTTCTTGGCGCGAGCAACTGAAGTGCGCCGGCAATGATGGCGCGGCCGCCCAGCTGGCCGATAGACGAGACATGGTCGAAGATCGCGAGTCCTTTCGCTTCCCTGAGGTCGAACGGGTGCACCGTCGCCGTAATCGAGCCGCGCAGTCCGGTGGCGAGGCGATGCTCTCCATAAGAGACGTCGACCCCCTCCGCGTCCACCACCGCCGGCCCCACGTCGAGCCACCGACCCGGGCGGAAGATCCAGCGCCCACGGACGCGCGTGTCACCCTCCGAACGGATGGTGTGGATCCAAACCTCGCGCACGTGCTCCACGTCGACGTCTTCGAGGTCGACCATCCAAAGCTTATAGTTCGCGTCCGTCAGTGGCGGCGGGGAGGGGCCGATGTCCAAGATGGGCGGATCGGTGAGTCCTGCGATGGGTGGTAGGGCAGCGAGGACTTCGGGGGTCGCCCCGACCGGGTCGAGCCGAAGCCGCGCCCGAATCGCGAATCCGCTCGATCGCAAGCGCGTCGCGTGGAAACTGCGGCGCAACAGGTCAACGAGAGAGACGGCGACATCCGCGTGGTCGAGGGACAAGAACCACTCGACGGTTCGTTCGCGGCCGCGAATCGTCAGGCCGTCGATGTGCACTCTGCCCGGCACAATCGAGTACGCGCTGGCGTACTCGAGGTGGAGTGCCGCGGAAGTCCCATCCATCGCGAAGTTCAACGGCGAACCGCTGATCGCGTTGCGAAGCAATCGGGTTCGCAAGAGAAGGTTGACGGCGACCAGATAGGAGATGGCCACGATCGCGACCGCGACCAGAGCCACGGCAGCGAACCTTCGCCAGCGACTTCGGTTCAAGAAAGACCGCGCAGGCCCCTCGAGCGGCGCCACCCTCGGGGAGGCCCCTATCTGGGTCATGCCAAACCCGATGGATTTCATGACCGCAAGTGTGTGCAAACCCGACGCCAGCCGGAGCGCGCAACACAGGCGCCATCGTCACCCAGTGAACGCGCACGAATTGCGGGCGACCGCACGGCGTGCATGGGTCAGCGAGTCGAAGCCCTGCGTGACCCCGCTACGCCCCAACGCACCGCGATGATGGCCGGGCCTGTCACGGCGCGAAGCGATCCGTGTAGCGCGGTCGCGTCAGCAAGTGCGCGAGCGCAACGAGCACGATGCCACCGACCACGGACCATACGATCGGGAACGGATGCCCGCCGATCGTGACCACGAAGAGCGTCGGCAGGTGAAGCTGGCGGGCCAGCCACGTGCCGACGAACGCGCCGAGGAAGCCGACGAGCAGGGAGATGACGAATCCGCCCCCGGTGCCACCGGCGAGGGCGCGAGCGATCGCTCCGCAGATGCCGGCGATGACGAGATACACAATGAGTTCCAGCAGGGTCATGATTTGGCCTCGTGAAGGTACACTGAGCAAGGACGGTGCCGTGGTGCACGGTCTCCCGGTAGCCGCGAAGGCAGAACGGACTTGCTTGTCTGCTCATCGTCGCCAGCGCCTGCGCCCCCCGCAATGCGAGCGCTTGTCATTATGACCTATCTCAGCGGGAGAGCTGAATATCGACTCGTCGGTCGACGACCCACGTGGTCTCGTCGTGACCTGTCGCGTCCAGCTTGCCACGCGAGGTTTGATCGAGGAGCGTCGCGTCGACGCCGCGGCCATTCAGAAAAGCGGCGACTGCCCCGGCCCGCCGGGCTCCAAGGCTCATGTTGTACTCGGACGAACCACGCGCGTCGGCCCGTCCGACGAGGCGAAGACCCTTGCCCTTCAGGGGGCCGGTCGTGAGGCAGGCCGCGATTTCCTCGAGGATCCGAAGATCGGCGGGAAGCAGATCGCTCTCGTCGAAGGCGAACTTTGGGGCCTTCTCGACGTTGTCCAGATCCAGGCCGCACTCGCGAGCGATGTCTTGCGACACAGCGATCGATGGGCTGGCCGGGTTCGCATCTTCCGGCGGTGGCAGCGCTGTCGGCTGCGGTGCGGCGATGCCTGGGGGTTCGTAAGGGGTCGGACGAAGCTCCGCGGCCTCCGTTGCGCCACGAGTCTCGCCGCCGATATCGAAGCGACCTTGGACACCGGCATATACGAACGTGTTGATGCGCGGCTCCTCAATGGTGCCCCCTGGGTTCTGCCACAGCGGCAAGTTCAAGTCGGCTCCGAGGATGGGTCCGAGGGCAAGTTGCGGCGTCGCCCTCAAGTCGACACCCACTGTCAGCCGCGCGAGCTCGAAGCCGTGCGTCAGCAGATTGGGTCCCGCCCCATTGCCCTCCTCCCAGAGCAATCGATAGCCGGTACCGAGCTGGATCCATGGGTCAAGCCGGGTCATCGGGTTGACGTGGTATGCGATTTGGAGCCCGGTGGCGATGCCTCGCGCCCCCTCGGCGCGCTGCGCTTGAAGCTCCTGATACTGCAAAGTAGCGCCAATCGACCAGCGCGGATCGAGCCGGTAGCCGACGCCGACATCAGCGGCGATTCCCGCCTGCACCACGGCCGGCATGTTGACCCCCCTTTCGAGCATCCCGAGACCCTGCGTGTAGCCGGTTCCGACGGTCAGCTCGAGCGCATTCCGCGGGGCCATCACGTGGTCCTCAAGGTAGGACTGCGTGCTCTCCTGAGCCGAGGCGTTCGCCGCCGCCGAGACGGCAAGGGCCACGGAGGCTGCGGTGACTCCAAAATTGGATTTCATGACTTGGCTCCTTCTCTATTCAGGGAATATCCAAGAGCAGCTCCCGTGCCAACCGTCGGTTCTCTCGTAAACCTCGTAGATGTACGGACGACGTTTCGATCCTGGAAACACACCCATCGTCCGGGCGATGCTCCGTTCCCTCCCTGCGGTCCCGGGAGCCACGTATCACCCCAGGTAGACTTCGATTCCTAGCGTGAATCTGTATTGTGGATACGAGAGCGGAACGCCCTTAATTTGCGGCACCGGCACGGCAATGTTGAGCGGATTGATCACGAAAAAGAACGTTCGCGATAGCTTCCACTCCACACCGAGAAAGCTCACGCCGGCGTACGGCCCGAAGCTTCCCGACGGGGCTCCGTAGAGATTACTGAGCAGGTACGAAGCACCAAGACTGACTGTGGTTCTCAGGTTGAAATTTTCGTACGCCAGCGGAAACCGGAGCATCGCAGAAGCGAACACGTTCACGGCGCCGGCTCGGGCGGTGGTCCCATTCAAAGCAAGCCACGGATTCCACTCCCCATCCAACCCAAACGACCAGTGCTTGCTGAGATGCAATCGGAGGCCGGCTGCGCCCGCCAGCGCGGGGTTGTCGAACGACCCGGACCCGCTGAGGGATGCGCCCCAGGCAGTCGAGCTTGGGTCGCGGGGCCCGGGCTCCTTGACTGGGATGATCGTCGGCGGAGGCGGAGCGTGCGTGTCGACCACCGTGGGCGTTGTGACCGTGGTCGTGGTCGTCGTGGGCGTCTTCACGGTCGTCTCGACCGTCGGCGGCGTCTCGGGAGACCCCGCGAGGACCGTCGTCGTGGTTGTCGCGGGGGCCGTCGATTGTGCGCGAGCAGCGTCGGGAGCGAGAAGGAGCGTCCCCGCGACCGCAAGCCCACCTGCGATTGCGGCAGGCGAAGCCCTTCGACGCCTGCGTCTTACGACGACGAATACAGCGGAGACGCTTCCTGCCAGCATCGCCCCGGAGCCTCCGTCGACTTTGCCCACCCGGCAGCCGCAGCTCCCCGAATCCCCGTACTTGCGCTCGGGCGCATCGCACCAGCCATTGCCGAACGTGCAACCGGGCGAATAGCTCAGATACTGGTCCAACACGGCGTCCACGCCAGCCATTTTTTCTTCGGGCGACTTCGCCGGATCGAGCGTTTCGCGGAGCACTCCACTCGAGGCTTCGATGGCCAGCGCGCGCCTGGTGGCCCTCAGCGGATCGGGGTCGTCGCAACGGTCGAGCTCCGAAGCGTGCGCGGGGCCGTCGCGCGATTCGACCAGCGTCCCGTTGACCTTGTCGATCCAGTTGAGAGCCACGGTGATTTGCCTTTCATCGGCCGTTCGGTACGTGTGCGTAAAGCTGTCTTCGATCGCGTGAATCGCCTGACCCATCTTCACGTAGTAGGTGGGGAGCGGCGCATCGACCTGACCGCGAAGCGACAGGTGCACGGCCAACGTCGTTCGCTTGGTTGCGTCGGGCGCGCCCGACGCATCGAGACCGTCGAGGGCTTCCACGATTCGGCCTCGAACGAATGCCCGGCACGCCGCGACGGCCGAGGCAGAACCACTCGGCTCGTCCTGGTCTTGGCTACGAAGGCAGTGTTCTTGTTGTCCGTCGGGGTTGCCGTGAACGGCAGCAAGCTGGGTCACGTCCTCCGAGGCGCGGCCTTTGAGATCATTGTCGCGGACCGCGATGAGCAGCGTCGCGCCTCCCAGATCCGACATGTCCGAATCGGGAGTAAACTGCAGGTCACCGATGAGCGCTCGCTCATCGCCGCTCGCGGGGAGCGGAGCGGCGGTTGCGAGCTCGCCGCGGACGGTCCGAAGCGCCGCGGTCGTGATCTCCTCGTGGCACCCTCGGGAGAAGATGTTCTTTACCGTGTAGGCGTGAGCCGTGTGGGCCGTCACCGCCAGAAACGTTGCGAGAGCCGCGGCTCCGAGCAGTGTTGCAGGACGGTGATCGACCATTGCGCGCGTCTAGTGCACGTCGCGTGCCTCCGTTCGAAGGCGCAGATCGCGGGTAGCCGCCGTCTCCGCGGACCACAAGCCGGACGCGCGCGACGCTCGAAATCCAAAACCATTTCGCAAATCGCCCAGGGGCGAGGCGACCGCCGTCGCGATGCGCCCTCTCAGTGTCGATCGTGGTCCCGCCGTTCTTCGCGCCGTTCATGCTCGTGCTCGACGTGACGGCGCTCAACGTAAACGTCGCGGCCCCGCCCCTCGCGCCAAAAGCACCCTGCGCCAACCGAGGGGTAGAGCAGCACGAAGGCCAGTGGCACACACCGGACGAATCGTTCTTTCAAGTGGAGTCCCATCTCGCACGGCTCAGCAACCATCGTGC